>Ga0154020_10000118_pt1 | contig 86545 bp, 80 predicted proteins | sample Klosneuvirus_201_FD_109709 | JGI IMG/M metagenome (GOLD analysis project Ga0154020, IMG submission 109709) | Active sludge microbial communities from wastewater, Klosterneuburg, Austria - Klosneuvirus_20160825_MG | ecosystem: Engineered > WWTP > Aerobic digester > Activated sludge | place...
AATGGTTGTGGTGGTTGGTTTGTAACCGATCATGCCTGCTAAGATAGGGGAATCAATAATTCGCCCTTTGTTTTTTAAAGAGGTGTTTAAAATGTAGTTTTTATCTGTGGCAAGTGTTAATGCTAAACGAATATCGCTGTCTTTGAGTGCGGCGGAGTCTTGGTTAAAGAAAATGGCTGTATATTGAGGCAGTTCAAATTCTTGAGATTGAAAATTTTTACCGACAATTTTATCCGTAAGATCATTAGGTAAAAAACTTATTGCATCCGCATCTTGGCTTTTAAGCGCGGTGGCAGCCTGGATAAAATCGCCATAAAATTTAAATGTAAGTGTCTTTAAGTACGGGAGTGTTTGGTAATAGGTGGTATTGGCTTCCAGTATGTAGTTTTGGATATTTCCGCTTGAATCTTTGGTGAGTTTGCTAAATTTCCAAGGACCTGTCCCGATCGGTTGTAAGTTTGTTTTTGCTAAACGAATGCCGGAAGGAGGTATATTTGACCAGATATGTTCAGGTAAAATACCAACGGTTAAGCTGTTTAAAAAAGGAGAAAATGGATCTTTTAATGTAAAACGAATCGCAAAATCATTAATTTTTTCTATAGTAATGCCTTGAAATGCGGAGATGAGGGGGCTGCCAACCTCTGGATCTTGGATTGTTTGAAAAGTGAATAAAATATCATCTGCATTAAACTCATCACCATCAGACCAAACAACATCTTTACGCAAGGTGATTTCATAGATTCTTCCGTCTTCACTAATTGTGTAGTTCTCTGCTAAATCAAGGTTTAGCGATTGTGTTTGAGTGTTGTATTTAAATAGACCGGAGTATAGTAAGGCAGTAAGATCAGCATCCACATCATTGGTGCTCGCAAAAAGAGGGTTAATATATTTTGGTTCGCCAATCAGTGCTTCGGTATAATCACCGCCATGAGCCGGGACTATTGTTCTGTTTTCTAAAAACCAAACAACCCCCCAGGCTGTGCTTGAGAGTATAAAGATTAGTGCGCAAATGTGGATGATGCGCTTTTCAAGCGTGGTTAAAAAATTGCCTAAATATCTAAATTGAGCCCATTTAGGAATGAGGTTAGTTCTGATTTTTTTAATCAGTTTTTGGTCAAAATTATACGAGGGTTTTGATGTACGTGAGTAACCCTTATTTTTTTTAATCCAAAAAAATAATTTGGACAGATTCATGTAGTTAATGAAGTATGAATTACGGATTATGAATTAACGTATAAAGCAAACGGTGTCTGCTTGTCTCGTTGCAAATCATAGTCCCTAATTCCTAATTTTGGCTATATAACCAAGCGAGCGAGAGAGATGCTAAAAAAAGCCAAGGCAATAATAATTGTAGAAAGGTGCAAGATTTTGTCGATGCCACGTTTGGTGCTATAAATATTGCTGGAGCCACCAAAAACACCGCTTAGACCGGTGCCTTTTTGTTGTAGCAAGATGGCGGCAATTAAAAGAATGGCTAATACAAATTGTATAATGTTGAAAATAGTAGTAATCATAATAAGTTTAGAGAAGAAAAATCAAGTAAAGACATTATACCATTCGATAATAACTTTGTCAATGATATGTGTTTATAGTATAATTAGATTATTATTCTATTATAGTACGTATGAAATGGTACCAGACTGCTTGGGGCATAGTATTGGCTGCTGCCGGTTTAGTGGCGGTAGTAGGTATTGTTATCTTTGTGGCAGTAACTGTAAATTTTTGGTGGCAAATAAAACAAGGTAAAGGTGTTCAGTTGCAGCAAAGTGTTTACGGGGGGTTTGATCGGATTGCCGGTTCAGCAGAGGCAGCCACTCATATTGATAGAGCCGTGTTAGAAAATGGTAACTTTCCTTTTTTAGGAAATCCATCCGCTCCGATTACTATTGTGCTATTTGGTGATTTCAAGTGTCCTAATACTAAAAAAGCCTGGCCGATTTTGCAGCGACTTTTGAGTCAGTATACGCATAAAATCAAACTTGTATTTAGGCAGTTTCCGGCAGAGTCAATCCCTGGTCATGAAGGGGCAAATAAATTGGCTCAGCTGGCTGTCTGTACATATAATCAAAACCAAGAAGCGTATTGGGGTGTACATAATTATTTATTTGCCAACCAGGAAGTGCTGCCGACATATTTGGCAGAAACCGATATTAAAAAAATAGCCGATGATTTAAATTTGGATTTGCCAAAATTACAGGAGTGTTTGCGTTCGAGCGATGCGTTGGTAAAAATAAATAGAGATTATGCTGACGGTATTAAGTTTGGTGTTGCGGGAACTCCTACATTTTTTATAAATGGTCAAAAAGTAGAAGGTGTGATTCCGTGGGAGGTTTGGGATGGTTTTGTAAAACAATTTTAGGTTTAATAGGTTATTTAGAGTCTATTTTTATGTTAAAAAAAGTTTTATTTTTAATGTTGTTATGTTCGGTGGTTTTGCCGGGTGTGGCGCATGCCGCGGTAAATGCTTCGAGTCAAATTCCTGAACTTAATCCTTTTTGTTGGAAAAAAAGAGATTGCATAGAAATTAGAAAATATTATGAGTTAGGGAGTCCTTCTCAGAAAACTCTAGAAGAGGGTTTTATAACTGGTAATACGGCAGCACCTTGTGTTGGCGGTGTTGGAGAAGAAGAGTGGGGACGATGTTTGCCGGCAGGTGTATCCAACACAGAAATTTCTTTTGGCGGACAAAGTAAATTTGCCAATATTGGTGAGTTTATTTTGTTGATGTATAAATATTTGGTTACGGTCGCCAGTATTGTGGCAGTAATAATGATTATTATTGCAGGCATGCAATGGATTACTTCGGGTGGAAATAGCGAAGCTATAAGTGGTGCCAAGCATAGAATAGCAGGCTCTGTTATTGGGTTGTTTATTGCATACATGTCGTATTTTATTCTCAATACGGTAAATCCTGCTTTAGTAAATTTTCGTTTACCGCAAGTTTGGTTAGTGCGACCTCAGCAATTGATACCGAAATTTTGCAGAGAAATTAAAGGTGCTGGTACCGATAAATTAAAATTTGTATATTATGCAAATTATGACGATCAAAGATCGGAAGTGGATGTAAAAAAAGCGAGTAAAGATCAGTTGACTTATGGAACTCAAAAAGATGGAAATAACAACCCTCTTTTTATGTGTGGTCGTAGGTTTTTAGCGGATGGTGCCGGTACGCAAGCTTGTTTTGGCAATTTGTGTCCGCTTTCTCCTGAGGGCGATGCACAAATTTGTACCCAAGATCAAGAAGGTCAGGATATGACGTGTAAGAGAGGTGATTTCGCTTTACATTTAAGTATTGATGTGGAAGCATTTGATATCGAAGAGCAGATAAGTCAATCGCTTGATCGGGTCAATTTAGGTGTTTTTATTACTAAAGCAATGGATACAAATTGGATTTATCAGACGCAAGTTTTGAGAGGTGTATGTAAAAATGGTAATACCCTCTATTTGGCAAATAATGGTGATGCGAAAGAATGGAATGCAGGTAGTAGAGTATTTGGACCAAATGGTGGTAGCGCAGGCGGTATCGCAAAATCTCCGTACTGGGAATATCAATATTATTATACAGACCTTATTAATTTTCAAGATGTTGGATGGGAGTGTAGGAATGGTGGAGAGATGGTTGGGTATTTACTCAGAATAGAAACAGCGGCTCGTCAGTCAGTTTGGAATGATTTTAAATCAAGTTTAAGTCCAATGTCCTTGGTATTTCCGATTTACGGAGTTGGTAAGTTTGCTAATAATCTATTTGGCAATGCATCGCAGCCAAATTTGAATATTGGGTATGACAGAAACACTGGCAAAGCAGTGTTTGGTACATTTTCTGATGATGTAAAAAGTTTGAATAATTATATTCCGATAGAGGAGTTAAAAAATGGCGGGTTATCTTTAGATGTGCGTTTAACTATAGGGAAATTGGTGCGAATGAAAGGAAAGTCTGGTGAAACACCAAAAGATTTTCCTGAAAATATATCCCCGGGCATTTTGGCAGAATAATGCACTTTTTAAAGATTAAAAAGCCTTCCTATGGTATAAGGAAGGCTTTTTATTTTGTATTCCGATGTCTTTGTTGTGGTAATTGACATATTAGGGAAACCTGGTACAATATACCACTAATTTAAAAGTCCACTTCTAATCAATTATTGTATGCACGATAAATTAATAATTAAAGGCGCTCGTGTACATAATTTAAAAAATGTATCCTTGGAAATTCCAAAAAACAAGCTGGTGGTAATTACCGGTTTGTCTGGTTCGGGAAAATCCAGTTTGGCATTTGATACTATTTATGCGGAAGGTCAGCGGCGATATGCCGAGTCTCTATCTTCATATGCGCGTCAGTTTATGGAGGTGCGTGATAAGCCGGATGTCGATGCGGTAGAAGGTCTTTCTCCAACTATTGCCATTGATCAAAAAAGTTATACTCAAAATCCTCGTTCCACAGTTGGTACGGTAACAGAGATTTATGATTACCTGCGCTTATTATTTGCGCGTGTAGGGCAACAATATTGTCCGGATTGTCAGGAGCCGGTGCGCTCATATGCAGCGGGGTCCATTGTAGAAGAAGTACGCCGTTTGGCGCGTGCTACTATGTCTGTGAAAGATCAAAAACAAAATGAATTATTGTTTTTATCGCCGCTAGTTCGTAATGCGTATGTGCAAAAAGCCGTGCTCGTAGAAAAAGTTGAAAAATCTGGTTATGAATGGGTGCGTGTAAATGGCGAGGTGATGAAGATAAACGATTTGGCTGCATATAATTTTTCTGAAAAAAAGAACTATACTGTTGATTTGTTAATTGCAAGAGTAACTGATTTTCAAAAACAAGATTTAATGAAATTGGTAGAAGTTGCGCTTGATTTAAGCGATGGTATTTTGGTGGTTTTTGATGGGAAAAAAGATGAAACATTCTCTACTGCCGGTTTGTGTTTGCGCTGTGGTAAGGTTATGCCGGTTTTAGATATGCGCAGCTTTAGTTTTAATAGTCCCTATGGTGCTTGTGCTCGTTGTACCGGATTGGGAATTACTCAAGAAGTTGATCCGCAACTAGTTATTCCCAACAGTCGCTTAACATTGGCTGAAGGGGCGATTCAACCATGGACGCGCATCACTGGCAATCAGAGCTGGTATCAAAAAATTATGGTAGAAGTTGCGCAAAAACATAGTTTTTCCGTTAATACGCCCGTAAAAGAATTGGGGGCTAAGATTAATCATCTTATTTTGTATGGTACTGGAGAAGATGAGTATGTCGTAGATGGTAAGAAAACAAAATTTGTAGGGGTTGTGCCAAATTTATTACAAAGACATCTTGAAACCGATTCTGAGTATGTGCGCCGGGAAATAGAGCAGTATATGCGTGAAGGTGTTTGTCCTTTATGTGAAGGAAAGCGCCTAAATAAAAATTCTTTATCAGTTAAAATTGGTGAACATACCATTGCTGATTTATCTTCTCTAAGTATTGAAGATTTAATTTTAATTTTTACTTCAGGTAGTTCCGCTGGGACAGGTAGTAAAAAATCAGGTGTTGGTAGTGGGTTTTTTAATAGCGCATTTGATGTTCAAAAAACGGCTATTGCCAAACCTGTGATTAAAGAAATTATGCAGCGGTTGGAAAGTTTGGCAAAAGTGGGCTTAAGCTATCTATCGTTAGATCGTTCCATGAACACGCTTTCCGGCGGTGAGGTAACCAGAACCAGGCTGGCGACGCAGCTTTCAACAGGGTTAATTGGTGTTATCTATATTTTAGATGAACCATCTATCGGTCTGCATCCCAAGGATAACAAATTGTTGATCGACAGTCTCAAATCATTACGTGATTTAGGCAATAGCGTTATTGTTGTGGAACATGACAGTGCTATGATGGAAGCCGCTGATTATATTATTGATGTTGGTCCTGGGGCGGGTGTGGGCGGTGGTGAAATTGTGGCGCATGGTACGGTGGCACAATTAAAAAAATCAAAGCATTCGTTAACCGGAGATTATTTATCAGGACGCAGTAAAATTACCTGTGTACCAGAAGATAAAAAAACCGCGGCAAAAAATAAAGCTACCAGTAAATTCTTAAAAGTGGTGGGCGCGCAAGCGTTTAATTTGCACGGTGTTGATGTTGAGATTCCGTTAGGTAAATTGGTGTGTGTGACCGGCGTTTCCGGTTCGGGTAAATCAACTTTAGTAATAGATATTTTGGGAAAAGCATTAACAAAGCATTTTTATCGTTCCAAAGAAGAGCCTGGAAAACATAAAGAAATTAAAGGAATCGAACATATTGATAAGGTTATTGCGATTGATCAGTCGCCGATTGGTCGTACGCCTCGTTCTAGCCCGGCTACATATACTGGTGTATTTACATTGATTCGTGATTTGTTTGCTGATTTGCCAGAAGCGCGCATGAATCATTACGATGCCGGTAAATTTAGTTTTAATGTTAAAGGCGGTGGGCGTTGTGAAGCATGTGCTGGAGATGGGTATGCAAGAATTCCAATGCAATTTTTGGCGGATGTGTATGTGCAATGTTCAGAGTGTGATGGTGCTCGATATAATAGAGAGGCATTAGAAATTCATTATCGCAATAAGAATATCGCCGATGTATTGGCAATGACTGTAGACGAAGCCTCAGTATTTTTTGGTGATATACCGAATATTTTTGAAAAACTTTCTATCCTGAAAGAAGTTGGTTTGGGATATATGCATTTAGGTCAGCCAGCCACTAAACTGTCTGGTGGTGAAGCGCAACGTGTTAAGCTTGCAACTGAGCTTTCTCGCAGCTCTACTGGTAAAACATTATATATATTAGATGAGCCGACAACAGGCCTGCACTTTGAGGATATTAGACATTTATTGCAGGTGCTCAATCGTTTGGTTAGTAAGGGTAACACCGTGTTAATTATTGAGCATAATTTAGAAATCATTGCTTGCTCCGATTGGATTATTGATATGGGTCCTGGTGGTGGTCGGCATGGTGGTAAAGTGGTGGCACAAGGTACGGCAAAAGATGTAATGAAAAATAAAGAAAGCTGGACGGGTAAATATTTAAAAACAATATAATTTGCAAAATAAAAACCGCTTCTATGAGAAGCGGTTTTTATTTTTTTTAAAATAGTTTATTTTGTTTTCTTTTCTTCTATCTTTCTTTTGAACTTTGGATCACGGAGATAATGAAGTTTTGCTCTGCGTACGGCATATTCTTTTACCACTTCAATTTTTTCAACAACCGGGGAGTGGATAGGGAATATTTTTTCTACACCTACAGCGTTAGAAATTTTTCTTACTGTAATTGTGGCGCCGGCTTCTTGTCCATGTTTAGCGGCAATAATTGTGCCTTCAAAAACCTGGATACGGTCTTTTTCTTCTCCTTTTGTATTTGTTTCTTTGATTTTTTGGTGAACCTTTACCAGCATGCCTGGTCTATAGATTAGTTTTTTGTCAGTGTTGTTTTCTGTCATATAAATGTACGTATAGTTAGTGGTTTTTATGTAGGGCTTATATTAGCCCATTCTTTAATTTTTGTCAACTAGGATAGATGGTTTTTGATGATTTCGGCAACGGCAGCCACTGTTTGGTCTAATTTCCCCTCGTAATTGGTAATTTGATAGTCATAATCGGCGGATTGGGCTATTTCATGTTGGGCGATCTCAATACGTTTATCAATCATTTCTTGGGTAATGCCACCACGCGCTTGTGCCCGTTTTATGAGGATATCAAGATTTTCCGGGAGCAGAAAAATCGATGTATGAGGTATCTTGAGAGTGTCCAGACTATGCTTGCCGTTTACATCAAGGTTTGATAGTACGCAGACAGAACTATTAAGAAGATGCTCTAGGTGGGTTTTTGGCGTTCCGTAGTAGTTGCCGGCAAAATTGTTATATTCTAGAAAATAACCTTCTTTTATTTTTTGTTCAAAATCTTCGCGTGAAATAAAATGGTATGCAATTCCTTCTACATCAGTTGGTCGGGGTGCTCGAGAGGTAGTTGTGACAAGCCGTTGACAGCCGGGAATAATTTTTATTATTTCAGAAATAACGGTATCTTTTCCGCCACCGGTGGGAGATGAAATGACGATAAATAAACCTGGTTTCATAGTATTATCGAAGTAAAGTTAAAAACTCTGCGAGTTCTTTTGGAAGCGGGGAGTTAAAAACCTGTTTTTCTCCTTGCAGATCAGTAAAACCAAGTAGGGTAGAATGTAAAAAAAGACGACCTAGTTTTTTATCCCAAACTTGTTTTTGTTTTTTTTGTACATACATAGGATCTCCTACTAGCGGATGATTGTAAGCCAGAAAATGAACACGTATTTGGTGCATTCTGCCGGTAAAAATTTTAACGTGCAATAACGTAAAGTTGATAAATTTTTTTTCAATCCAGAATTCAGTCTTTGCTTCTTTGGCGCCGGGTGTATGTGCCTGTGAAAGTGGTAAAGCTGCCATGCGTTCTGCGTTTTCAGAGCGAACAATAGGAAAATTTATTTCACTCCAATCTCGCGCCACGCGACCGTGCACTAATGCTATATATTCTTTTTCGATGGTACGGTTTTTAAACTGTTCTTTAAGGTGTGTAAACATGGCTTGGGTTTTTGCCACAACGATTAATCCGGAAGCTTCTTTATCTAATCGATGTACAATACCCGGCCTGATTGGATCGTCCCCAACTTTTTTTATTTTTGGATATTTTTTCGTAATAAAATCTACTAATGTATTTTTTTCCTTAGCCATGGTGGGGTGGGTGAGCATGCCAGTCGGTTTGTTAATTACTATGTAATCGGGAGTATCGGCAATAACAACCGGTTTTGCTAGAGCCATTTTTGTTGCAGGTGTTTTTTCGGTTGATTGTTCTTGGCTAAGTTTAATTTTTTTTGCGGTAGTGTTGGTTTGTTTTTGTATGGTAATAACATCTTGTACGTTTAATCGTTGCGCCGCTTTTTGGGTGATTGCTTTGTTAAGTACAACACTCTCGTTGAGTATCATTTTTTGAGCTTGGGATCGGCTTATGTTGAGTTGTTCGGATATAAAAATATCAAGCCGCTGACCTGCTTGTTGTTCTGATACAATAATGTTGTTTGTAGTAGTCATTAGATTTTGGTTTTAAAGTTTTGGTTTAAAGGAGTTGTATTATGCGGTTGTTCTGGATTATTTTTATTTTTTATAGCCCTGCTAATACTGCCAAAAATTTTTCCTGATCGTTCGTTATTTTGAGTGTGGCTTACCGTATCACCAAATTGGTGAAATGAAGATGCGGATCTGTTTTGGTGTGCAATACTGGAAATGCCCGGTTTTGCTCTGTTTGAAGAGGCTCCCAAACTTGATTTTGACGGTAGTTTGAGAGTGCTAAGTGAAATGTTTTTTAGACCCGGCATAATTTTGGGCTGCTTATTAAAATACAAGTTTTTGGTGCGCCCGGATGGATTTGAACCGTCGACCCCTGCCTTATATCCACTAGTGAGTGGTAAAATGAAAATCCTTTTCATTTTCTGCGAACGACGTGGATATATTTATACTGCTTATAAAAAATACAAGTTTCCGGTGCGCCCGGATGGATTTGAACCGTCGACCCCTGCCTTATAAGGGCAGTGCTCTAACCACTGAGCTACGGGCGCATTGACTGGCACACCGGAAACTGGCGTTTTGTTATTTGCTAATAAAATATATTTCCACGAACGACGTGGATATATTTACGTCGGTCGGTGAAAGAGTGAGTAAACTCCCTCTTTCCCTCTCCCTAGTAAATATAAGGGCAGTGCTCTAACCACTGAGCTACGGGCGCTTAATAGTCCACAGTATATCAGCTTTTATAATAAATTCAAGTTTGCAGCTTAAGTGTTGAGTATTGACTTTTGTTATAGGTCTAGGTATCATATTGACGAATTACCTGATGGTTAACTGCCGATGCTCGGTGGAAAATCTATGGTAAAAACGAAAGGTTTGCGCATGCGCTCCCTGTTGAAGAACTCGTTTGTCGTTGCTTTCCTGGGCATCTGTCTGATCGTGGGGGTTGTGGGTGTCAACATCGCAAGCGGCGCCGACCAGGAAGTGTTGTTGGATTGGCCGCAGCTGGATGATTTCTATCCAGAATTGGTGAATCCTTCCGGCGATTGGAGTGTCGTCGAGAAGGGTCCGTGCGAGACTTCTTCGACCAGAACATGTACGCGTGGTACGAAGGGTGCGTGTCAGTACAAGTGCCGCACCAAGACGTGTTGTGTTTGGGTGAAGGTGAATGGTCTCACGCAGAAGGTGTGTACCTCAAGTCACACTGACTGCATCACGGTGATCTCTCCGCAGTAGGGGTATTGCGTGTCGTCTGGGAGGGCTGTTAATAGAGCATTGCTCTTTAGCAGCCCTCCCTACAGTAGTTTTATTAGTACCTATTTATTCGCGCTCGCGCGTTTTTTTATTTTCCGTTGCTAATTTTTTTCGGAACTGGTAAAGTATGTTTGCTATGTTAGACATAAATACTAGGATTTTTTTAAAAATTAATAGTCTGATTGGCAAGTCAACATTGTTAGATGGTTTTGGGCGTGCAGGAGCGGAATGGTTAATTGTGGCAATGGGAGCTTGGTATGCGGGTGCAGTTTTTATTGATCGTATGCCGGAGAAGCATCGGGTTTTTTGGCCGTTAGCTTTTTTAGCTATCACTTGGTGTTTTGGTTGGTTGATCAATCTAGGCATAGCCTATTCTGCTCGTGAACCGCGACCATATGTTTCTTATCCATACATAAAATCATTATTTAAGCCGCTTATGAGCTGGAAATCTTTCCCTTCGGATCATGCGATGTCGGCGTTTGTCATATTATTTCTAGCCTATATTTTTAAGTTACCTGGGTCGTGGGCGCTTGCACCTATGGCGTTATGGGTTTGTTGGGGAAGGGTCTTTGCCGGAGCTCATTATCCGCTTGATATAGTAGGTGGTGCGAGTGTGGCAGTATTTGTAAGTCTGATAGTTAAGTACTTGGCTTTATCTTTACATATTTTATAATTGTATGAATGCGATAATTTTATGTGGAGGGCTTTCAACTCGATTGGGAGAAATAACAAAAACAATTCCTAAAGTTCTTTTAGAAATAAAAGGCAAGACGGTGTTGGATTGGCAGTTAGAAAAATTAAAAAAATTAGGGATTTCTGAAGTTGTATTGGCGGCAGGTCATTTAGCAGAAGTCTTGTCGCACACTGTTGGGTTGCATCGAAATGGAGTGGATATTATATATGCAATTGAGCAAGAAAAATTGGGTACAGGTGGAGCCATAAAACATGCTTGGGAATATATTGCCAAGGCAGACGATCCAGTGATTGTGTTAAATGGCGATGTTTTTACTACTGCCAATCTGAATGATATGGTTAACTATTTATCGCCAGCAAGCGATGGGATGATTTTGGGGGTGCGTGTTCCAGATGCTTCTAGTTATGGTACGTTGGAATACGACCATCGGTTTCATCTGAAAAATTTTAAAGAAAAAGAAGGGATTGTTCAGTCTGGTTATATAAATGGCGGGGTGTATATATTTAATCCACAAGCAAAAAAATATTTTCCTCATCATAAGTCTTTTAGTATAGAGTATGATGTTTTTCCTCATATGAAGGATTTGTATGTATATCAGTCTGATGATCCGTGGGTTGATATTGGTGTGCCGGATCGTTTGGAATGGGCTCGCAATCATTGGGAAGAAAATACTAAATAATTTTTTCATGTCTTTTAATCAAAAAATAACACTTTTTTCTATCTTTGTTATTGTGTTCGTGTTTGGCGGTGGTATTTTTTATTACAAAAAAAGTCGTCCGGTATATATTCCCATTCCGCCCAAACCTGAAGTTACTTTGACATTTATTCCCGGGTGGAATTTACGGCAAATTGCGGAGTATTTGGTAAAGCAAAAATTTGCTTCTAGTACTGAAGATGTATACCGTATTACGGGATACCCCGCTTATGACTACCGTCCTGTTGCCGCTTTGTTGCCAGTAGTGAGCGATGATTTTATTTTTAAAGAGAAGCCGGCGCACGCTTCGTATGAGGGGTATTTGGCGCCTGAAACATATCGTTTTTTTGCTGACGCTTCAATTATTGATATCGTTAAAAAATTAATTGATCAGCGAGATACGGAGATAACCTCAGAAATGCGTTTGGCGGTAGAGCGTTCGGGTCGTAGTTGGCATGAGATAATTATTATGGCCAGTATTTTAGAAAAAGAAGTGCGTGATCCTGGCGACAAGGCGATTGTAGCGGATATGTTATGGCGACGGTTGGCAAAAGGATGGGCGTTGCAGGTGGATTCCAGTGTGCACTATATAACAGACCGAACAGGTGATGTGTTTACAAAAGAAAAAGAACGGCAGATTGATTCTCCTTGGAATACGTATCAATATCCTGGGTTACCGCTTGGTCCTATTTCTAACCCTGGCTTAGAATCTATTATTGCGGCAATTTATCCGGAAAAAAATAGTTATTGGTATTTTTTAACTGGAAAAGATGGTGCCGTGCATTACGGAAAAACGCTTGAAGAGCATGCCTCTAATAAGAAATACTTATAGCATATGCATACATCCGATTTTGATTATGATTTACCGAAAACCTTAATAGCACAAATGCCGCTCGAACCGCGGGATTCATCTCGGTTGATGATTATAGATAAGCGGTTGCAAACAACTCAAGATTTGCATTTTTATGATATCGCTCGTTTTTTACAAGCGGGTGATTTGTTGGTGTGGAATAATACCAAGGTTTTTAAAGCAAGATTAAAAGGAAGCTTGATGCTTGATGAAAATATTGTGACACCAGGCAGTGGAATAGATGCAACTGATAAAATTTTGAATACAAATCCGGTAGAAATTTTTTTGGTGAAACCAATGGAAAATAATAAAGTATGGAAAGTGTTGGCAAAACCGGGTAGAAAATTGCGACTGGGCATGAAGGTTGTGTTTGCAGAAGATTTCAGTGCAGAAGTAATGCTCAAAGAAAATGATGGTACGTATTTGATTCAATTTGCTGAGGATGATATGGTGGTGCGCGCAAAAGCAAATAAATATGGAGAAGTACCAACGCCACCGTATATTGCTAGTGAAGATTTAAGCATAAAAAATAAAGAATTAAGTGAGCGATACCAAACCGTGTATGCGAAAGAAGAAGGTTCTGTGGCGGCACCAACTGCCGGGTTTCATTTTACGCCAGAGTTAATAGAAGATCTAAAGGCTAAAGGTGTGGAGTTTGCCGAAGTTACCTTGCATGTAGGGTTAGGTACTTTTTTGCCGGTTAAAACAGATGTTATTGAGGATCATCCGATGCATAGCGAGTGGGTGGAGATTACGGCAAAAAACGCAGATTTGATCAATCAGGCAAAGCAAGACGGCAGGCGAGTAGTGGCAGTGGGTACAACAACGGTGCGTGTATTGGAAGGTGTAGTAAAAAAAGAAGGGTTGCTGCGTCCGTATGCAGGTGATATTAATATTTTTATTTATCCTGGCTTTGAATTTAAGATTGTTGACGCACTTATTACTAATTTTCACTTGCCTAAATCTACACTATTAATGCTCGTGTCAGCCTTTGTCGATGATAGATCTTTTATGTTACAATGTTATCAAAAGGCGGTAGAAGAAAAATATAGGTTTTTTAGTTTTGGAGATGCAATGTTTATCTTTTAATGATTGTATTATATGTCTAAAAGAGGTGAAGGAGAGGTAATTTTTGATGTTACCAATCAAGTTCGTCAAGTAACCATGGCTGAATTAATTGCGCTTAGAAATGTTATAAAAAATGGTTGGGTACAAGTTGAAACAAAACCAGTTTCACATAAAATTTTGGCAGCAGAACAAAAAGTAAGCCGTTTTATTGCTGGTGAAGCTGACGAAGAAATGGTGCGGCAAAGCCTGGATCGGTTGGACGCGGATCAGAAAACGCAGGTTATTCGGCAGTTTGTGTATTTGGGTGTGAGGCAAGGAAAAGAGCAGAAAGCGCTTTTGTTAAATACATATGAAACTAACGAGAAAGAGCGCAACTTAAATTTTATTTTAATGGCATTGTTTTTTGAAAAACAAGAAGCTTTTGAAAAATCTCTTGGTATGGTTGCTCAGGTAACAGAAGCAGAGTTAAGAGAAGATATGGTGCGTATTATTAAGCAGAATCAGCAATTTCGGCTCGCCAACTAATTGAGGCATGCCCTGTTTAGAGAAAATTGTAATGAATAAAATTTATACAAAAAATCCCTATAATTGGTATAGGGATTTTTTTATGTAAGTATATATTAACCTTCAATGGTTACACCCATATTTCTTGCAGTGCCTTCTACCATTCTCATGGCAGCTTCTACGGTGTGAGCGTTAAGATCCGGCATTTTCTTTTCTGCAATTTCACGCACTTGAGCTTTGGTAAGTTTGCCAACTTTTTCTTGTAAAGGCTTAGATGAACCTTTTGAAATTTTAGCAACTTTTTTGATGAGCTCCGGTACCGGTGGGGTTTTCATGATAAAATCAAACGTGCGATCGGCGTATACTGAAATGATGATTGGTACCACTTCGCCTTTTCTGTCTTGTGTTTTATCGTTAAATTCTTTACAGAAACTTTGAATGTTCAAACCGTGTTGACCTAAGGCTGGACCGACTGGTGGTGCTGGGTTGGCAGCTCCTCCTACGATTTGCAATTTGATTTGTGCGACTAATTTTTTTGCCATACAAATGTATTATTATGTTAGCATCTAGACAGAGAAGCTCCCGTTTGAACGAGACAGTCTAGGGAATTAATGGTTTTATCCTTTTTTGACTTGCATTGCATCTAATTCTACCGGTGTTTCGCGTCCAAACATAGTGATAAGTACTTTGATTTTGCCGCGTTCTTGATCTACATTGCTTACTTTTCCTTCAAAATTCTTGAACGGACCGTCTGAAATATGTACCACATCGCCAACTTCCATGTCAATTTTATGTTGTGGTTCGGAAGCAGTCATGCGTCGTAGAAGCGAATCTACTTCTGATTGGTCAATAGGGGTAGGGGTGGTACCTGAACCAACGAATCCAGTAACATTTGGAGTGTTGCGCACTACATACCAAGAATCATCAGTTACAATCATTTCTACAAGTACGTATCCTGGAAAGATTTTTTCTTCCACGACCGAACGTTTGCTATTTTTAATTTTGATCTTTTTTTCTTTTGGTACAAGCACGCTAAAAATCTTATCTTGCATAGCAAAAGATTCGATACGTTGTTCTAGGTTGCTTTTTACATTTTCTTCGTAGCCGCTGTAAGTGTGTAATACATACCAGCGTCGTCCGAGATTAAGTGTCTGTTTTGCCATACATGTGAATGCTTAAAAACCAAGTAGCTTTTATTTATTTTAGAAAAAAGGTAGTAATACCAAAATTAAAGATGTAATCAAGTAAGCCTAGAAATAAAGCCATGCCAACGCTTAGCCCAATAACCAAAGCACTGTAGTTGATGGTTTGGTTTTTGGTTGGCCAGGTAACTTTTTTCATTTCTTGAAAAGATCCGATAAAATAGTTTTTTATTGCAGTAAACATATCAAATGCGTGAATTATTCTTAAATTTAGTTGGTTCTTAAAACAGCCTTTTCGGGCTGTTTTAATTATGTTAGTAGTATAGCTGATTGTAGGTAAAAAGTCAAGGGACTATCCACAATAGTGTGGAAGTGCTAGATATCCAAGTTGCTGACGCTCTTGGCATGAGTTTGGATAAAGTTTTTGCGAGGGCCAACTTCGTCTCCCATGAGTACTTCAAAGACCTCATTGGCGAGCTCAGCATCTTCAATAGTAACCCGTTTCATCATACGATTTTTTGGGTTCATGGTAGTTTCCCAAAGTTGTTCAGGATTCATTTCTCCCAAACCTTTATAGCGTTGGATATTGACTTTAATGCCATTTATTTCTAAGCCTTGAATTTCTCCTTCAGCTGATTCGTCAGCAGGTGTTTCGGCATTTTCTTCCGTCTTAGTTTTTTTTGCGGCAGCTTTAGCAGTAGTGTTGTTAACTTGATTTTTGGAAATCTCCGCTAGGATTTTTTCTTTTTCTTCATCATTATATGCGTACTTCATGTTTTTGCCATATTTCAAACTATAAAGTGGCGGTTGAGCGATTAGAACATGACCTCCGGTTATAAGGGCAGGGTAATAACGATAAAAGAATGTGAGTAAAAGAGTGCGGATATGGGCTCCGTCTACATCGGCATCGGTCATGATGACTAGGCGATGGTAGCGTAATTTGGTGATATCAAATTGTTCGCCAATATTGGTACCCATGGCAATAATAAGCGATTTAAGTTCGTTATTGGTAAGGATTTTATCCAAGCGCGCACGTTCAACATTGAGCACTTTACCTCGTAAAGGCAAGATTGCCTGATGTTCGCGATCGCGTCCTTGTTTGGCACTGCCGCCGGCGGAATCACCCTCTACGATAAAGAGCTCAGATTCTTCTGCGCGTCTACTGCTGCAGTCGGCTAATTTGCCAGGTAGTGTGAATCCTTCTAACGCACCTTTGCGTAAAATAGTATCGCGAGCCATTTTTGCGGCATTGCGTGCGCGTGCGGAAAGTAAGCATTTTTCTACAATGCCCTCAGCATCTTTAGGGTGTTCTTCTAAGAAAATTAAAAAGGCATCATTCATGACCGATTCAACAGCGGCTTTAACTTCAGTGTTGCCTAGTTTAGCTTTGGTTTGACCTTCAAATTGTGGCTCTGTTACTTTGATGGAGATGATGGCAGTTAGACCTTCGCGCACATCTTCACCGGTTAAGTTTGGATCTTTTTCTTTTAGAAAACCTTTGTTACGTGCGTATGTATTTAAACTGCGAGTCAGTGCTGTACGAAAACCAGCCACATGTGTGCCGCCCTCTGGATTGTAAATGTTGTTCGTAAAGGCGGATAGTAATTCATTAAATTCATTGTTGTACTGCATGGCTACTTCTACTTTTACATCATCCTGTTCTTTTTCTATGTAGAAAACAGTTTCGTTTTTTACTTCTTTATTTTGATTTAAATGTCGTACATAGGATGCGACACCGCCTTCAAAATAAAAACTATACGTTGGGTTGGAGACTGGGAGTGCGGTTTTGTCGTCAGTTTTTTCTTGTCCTTCGCGTTTATCGGTAATTGAAATACGAATACCTTTGGAAAGGTATGCTTGTTGGCGAATGTGGTCGATAATGGTTTTCCATTCGTAGTCAATAGTTTCAAAAATAGTATCATCCGCTCGGAAAGTAATAATCGTTCCACGATCTTTGCATGTGCCAATTTCTCGAGCTTTTTTTACCGGTTTACCGCCGTCTCTAAATTCTTGTACCCAAATTTTTCCATCGCGGTGCACTTCGGCTTTGGTATGAGTTGAAAGCGCATTTACTACAGATACACCTACACCATGCAAACCACCGGATACTTTATAACTACCAGAATCAAATTTACCACCGGCATGAAGTTTAGTCATAACCACTTCAAGCGCGCTTACGCCCATTTGTGGATGAATATCAACCGGAATACCACGACCGTTATCTGTTACTTCTATATAATGGTCGGGGAGTAAGGCAATATCTATTTGGTTACAAAAACCAGCCATAGATTCATCAATGGAGTTGTCTACGACTTCCCAAATAAGATGGTGTAAACCAACAGGACCAGTAGAACCGATATACATGCCGGGGCGACGACGAACTGCTTCCAAACCTTCTAAAACGGTAATATTTGAAGCGCTATAATTTGCATCTGGTTTATCAGATACCTTTGCTTTTACTTTTGCAGGGGCGGGTTTTGTTTCGGTAACTTCTGGTTCAATCCTTCCTTTTTCAACTTTTTTAGTGGGCATACAATATTAGGTTATAAACAAGTCTGTTTAATTTTATTCAAAAATGATGTATATTATTTTATCATAGCTCTATGCGCAGAGCAAGAGAAAATGTATTGCCTTGCGCCCGATTGTCAATTTTCCTAGGAGGGAATGTATGCGATTCGCTGTTGAGCTAGCTGTGACGCTCCTGGTACCGCCGCTCGTACTATATGGAGCCATTGTTCTTTTTGTGCGGCTTTCGCCAAGAAAGGAGTCCAATGACATCTAGGTCTTTTCTGGATGTTACACCGATGCAAAAAGGAGGATGCATCGGTTTTTGTTTTTCTTTGTTTAATGAGTGAGTACATAAGAGTATGTAGTTACATTGACAAAAATGTCGATATATAGTAATCTGTGTATACGATTTGTTCTTTTTAGTAGCAGATTTGCAAGAATGTAAATCGGTGAAATATGGTTAGGATGTCAGTGCTTTTAAGCTAAGACCATGTAGAGAAAATTTTCTCTACATGGATTGTAGAAAGAGGGTATTATCATCCTAAACATGACCAACATAAAAATGTTTGGTTCAACCGATCATCTGCGATCGAGGGGGTTATGATGAGGAAAACGCCATGGAATCACGGAGAAGTCCCGGGTGGTTGCAATGTCGAGAGAGGAACCTGGGGAACATCGTTCCCACAACCCTACCATCCCGGACCTTCCCAGTCCGGAAAAATGGTGGCGGTGACAGCTGCGGAGGAAGCTGTGGTTTTCGATACGCCTGTGCCGGTTCAATCGGGACAGCCGATGGTGGTCACCTCAGCTGAGTTCAGACCGTACCTGCCACAGCCTTTCAAGGTGATGGGGTTGCTCTTCCGGCACTGGTACGTTCTCTTGCTCCTCCCCATCTTCATTCTCTGCTACATCTACGGCTGAGCAATTCCTTGCTAGCCACCACGACTGTCTATTTGTCCCGCATGCGGGCAGGAGGGAATAGACAGTCGGTTTGTTGCAATGGTTTTAAATATTTTGAAGTCAGTGCAAAAAACACAACCTGTAAAAAGGTTGTGTTTTATTTTTGATAGTTTTTTTGGTGATAAAATGTAGTGTGCGACTATTGCACAAAAATTGTTTTTGATGTTTGGGTTTGTTATACTTTATGTTAAATAGTTTTATTTATTTAACATAATTTATGCAACATGCATATATGCGTTTGTCGGCGATTTTTGTAACAGTCGTCGCGGCGTTTGGTTTTGGTTCAGTGGCGTTGGCTGCTGATACAACACCGCCAGTCATTAATGTTACAGCGCCCGTTGCCGATTCGGCGGTTACAGGTACAGCGCTTACTCTTACTGCCACCGCTTCAGATGCGGTAGGAGTCGTTGGTGTTCAGTTTATATTAGATCAAACAACAAATTTAGGGTCTGAAGATACAGTTTCGCCATATACTATGGCATGGAATTCCGCCTCTGTTTCAAATGGTTTGCATACCATTTCTGCCAAAGCTCGTGATGCGGCACGAAATTATTCGGTTAGTATTATCAATATAACAGTAGACAATGAAGTGCCCGTCGCGGGAACAATTAGTATTAATGGCGGTGCCGCGTATACTAATAGTACAGCTGTAACGCTTACATTATCTGCTACAGATGCCGTTACTTCAATTACACAAATGCGCTTCTCAAACAACGGTACAACATTTAATACCGCTATTGCCTATAATACAACTGCCGCTTGGACATTAAGCACTGGAGCTGGAACTAAGACAGTGTATGCGCAGTTTAAAGATGCTGCTGGTAATTGGTCACCAGTTTCAACTGCTACTATTATTCTTGATACAACTGCGCCAACAATTTCGGCAGTGACTTCAAGTAGTATAACTGGTACAAGTGTCGTCATAACGTGGACAACAAATGAGCCAGCAACATCTCAGGCAAATTATGGTTTAACTACTGCATATGGTACAACCACAACACTTGATACATCTTTATTAACAACCCATTCTGTTACGTTGACAGGACTAAACCCAAGTACTACGTATAGCTATCGTGTCCGATCAAAAGATGGTGCTGGAAATGAGCGAGTGAGCGCTAATTTTACCTTTAAGACTGCTGCTACTGTTGATGCCTCAGCTCCTTCTGTACCTGCAAATCTTCTAGCAACTCCATTATCGAGTGCTCAGATTGATTTGTCATGGATTGCTTCCACTGACAATGTGGGAGTTGTTGGGTATGAAGTCTTTCAAAATAGTGTACAAGTTGGTACCACAACCAATACATTTTTTAGTAATTTTGGGTTGGCCCCCGCAACTGCATATAGCTTTACTGTACGAGCGTATGATGCTGCCGGTAATCGATCCAATTTTTCTGCGATCGCTACTACTAGTACAATGCCAGTGGTAACTTCAACCGGTGCTACCTCTTTGGGTGCTCATGCATTGGCATGGTATCCATGCGGAACCACTGGTTCGCTCTCAACCTCTCCAGTTGTTACACAAAATTCAAATAGTACATTGTTAGCTTGGGTTGCCCGTGGTCATATTGATGATTTTTCGGCAGTGCCTACTGACAATAAAGGTAATGTATTTAGCATGATTGGCACTGTGCATGATTATTCTCCATACTGGCCTACCTCAGGAGAGGCTATGTATCAGGTGCTTGCTGCTAATGGTGGCGCAAATCATATTCTTACTACCTTAGTACCTTCGGCTGATGAGGTAACTATGAGTATGGTTGAAGTTCAAAATGGTGGTGTTATCGCTGACGCTCAGTGGAATAAAGTAATGATGGGTTCAGCTAACACTAGTGCCAATGTGACTGTAAATGGTCCGGCAACATTGGTTGCGGTATGGGCAGGTGATGGTGCTGATCCAAATATGACTGCCGTGCCAAATAATGGTTTTGCTGTTCTTGATTCACAACTTGTTAATACGACTTGTGCAATTCAAACAGTCGTTGCTGCGAAAGAAGTAACCACCGCAGGCACATACAATGTAACTTGGACTTCTACTCCAACGCAAGGTGCACATATGTGGTTGGTTGCTGTTCAATCTGCAACTCCAGATACCACTACTCCTTCTGTACCAACAGATATTACAGTAGTGCCTGTTTCTGATACTCAGATCAATCTTTCATGGACTGCCTCTACTGATAATGTTGGAGTAAGTGGTTATCAAGTATTTCGTGATGGTGGTGTGACCCCGTTTGCAACCCCATCTACCAATTCATACAGTGATTCTGGTTTAACTGCCTCTTCGCTGTATACATATACAGTTAAAGCGGTTGATGCGGCTGCTAATATTTCCAGTGCATCTTCACCTGTATCTACTACAACATTAGCCCTGCCTCCTGCTGATACAACACCGCCTACGGTTCTTATTATAGCGCCAGCACAAGGGAGTATTTTATCTGCTGGGACAACTAACACAACGTTAAGTGTCAGTACTAATGAAAATGCTTCATGTGCATACGCAAGTGTTACCGGAACCCCGTTTGCTTCAATGACGTTGTTTAGTACTACGGGTGCTACTTCACATAACACTATACTTTCCGGATTAACCAATTCTAGTTCTTACACATATTATGTAAAATGCAGCGATGTGTCTGTAAATATTTCAAATGACACATCAACTTCATTTTCAGTCGCATCTCCTGGAAACGGTTTGCTGACACAAACAAATATTCAAAGTCAGTTGCTTACCGAATCAACTAATGTGCCAATTTCAGTAACAGGCGCAATGTTTACTCCGCCAAGTAATTCATTGCTGGTAGTGAGTACATTGATGATGAGTAATCAAGCAAATGGTACAGAAACCGTATCTGGTGGTGGATTGACTTGGACAAAACGGTTAACATTTGTTTCTCCGATACACCCATCTGGATATGAGTATACACAAGAAATATGGACTGCTCCGGTTGGCACCGCATCATCAATGGCAATAACCGTTGATGCTACTGGTAATTCAGGCACTGACCCAACTCGTGTAAATGTGCAAGTGGTTGCTTTTACGGGTTATGATATGGTAGCCCCAGTTGGTGCTACTGCGAGTGGTTCAAGTTTGGGTGCTGGTGCAGCTACTATTACGCTTTCCGCTGCTCCCGCTACTAATAGTGTTGTAGTTGCGACCAAAGGTACGGCAGATGTAAATAACACTAATAGTCTTGCTACGCCTGGTACCGGTTGGACAGAAGTATTCGATCAGGCAACTTCTTATGGATACGGTGATATGGAAACCCAAGTACGTACTGGTAGTAATTCTACTGCGGTAACTTGGAATGATATGGCAGATCCTGCAGGGGCTTCATTGTGGGAAGCCAGTGCTCTTGCTCTTGAAATAAAAGCAGCAAACTAAACGAAGGCAATGTTTTGCACAAGTATGACCCTGGTAACAGGGTCATTTTGTTTGATTTTTTATTGCTTCAAGATATACTTAAATTAAGGGGGTAATCATGCGCGTACACATCGTCGTGGTATTCCTGGTTGGATTGTTTGCATGTCCGGGGAACATGCATGTGCGGTCTAATCAAAAAAGTGTCGTAACAGCTGTTGGCGGCGGGGAAAGTGCTTTGCCGCTCACGCTTGATTTGCGTGAAGCTGTGTATATGGTTCCGGAGGAGAGTTTTTTTATCGGGTGCAATCGTCATCAATCGGTTGATGAAATGATCTGTCGACAAGCTCGTATCAACACGATTGAAGCAGCTGTGAAAAGTTGGCAAAAGCATCTGCCGGCATCTGTTCGTATTAGTGCATTTGTAGTAGAGGAAGCGCCTGTCTTTTTGAAGAATAAAGCAGTGCGTCTTGCCGTACAAGCAGATGGTTGTTCTGAAGTGCGTGTGCCAGATACGCTTGTGTTGTTAGCATGTTACAAAAAATACGGCGAAATCGTATTTTTGAGTGCTGACAATATTACGCTGAAAATCGCTGCGCACGAACTTGGGCATGCGTTTGGACTGGATCATTTTGGTGAAAATGTAGTAAACATGAATTGCCAAAAACCCATAATGTCCGAACCCGTTGGGTCTGATCGAGTTACAGATGTTGATGTCAATGAGTTGTGTCGTCTGCATCCCGAGCTTGCGTGCGGATTTCGAGAAGAGTCAGTGTATGATGGTTTTTATCATGCAATGGAATGCGAATGGAGAATAAGTACGCTCAGGTCTCCATTGCGGATTATTTGGAAAAGTGGGGAGTAGATTAGTTCTTTGTTTTTTTGAAAGAGGGTTTGCACATCCCATATTCCGCGTGAGTATGGGATCGTCTGTTTTAAATATGATTTTAAGAGTATAATACTAGAGAGTTGCGGCATAACATACTTGTTATATATGTTTAATATTTATAATTTTAAAAATCGTAATAACAAAGAAACTGAAGAAAATTTTTTTACAAAAAAATTCGTAGAGAAGCCTTCAAGTTTTACTAAGTATGAAGATCCAAATCAAGAATTTTCTTCCAAGGAGTTGCAAGTTAGTTTATGGTATTTAAAAAATAAATCACTATTGTATAAAGTGGCAGCGATTGTTCTTATGGTTATAAACGCGGTCATGATCGGATTTAGTTTGTGGAAATGGGGGGTATTTTTTGTTGAGTATGCTAGTTTTAAAAACAACGAAGCTCATTTAGCAGCATCTATCAATTATACCAACATTAACACTCATTTTGCCGCTCAGCCTGTACAGATAATTCGTACGCAGGTTTTTTCCGGTAGAGGAGATAGTTATGATGTCGTTGCCGAGTTGGTTAATCCAAATGAACGATTTTTAGTTTGGTTTGATTATTATTTTATAATAAATGGCAAAAAAACTAATGTTCAGAAAACTTTTTTATTACCCGGAGAAAGTAGATTTGTCCCGATGTTGGGAGTGAAAGAATTAGGGAATGGTGCGCCGACGCTTGTTTTAGAAAATAATACGTATGAGCGAATATCCAATCGTTTGGTTGCAGATGTGCCGGCTTGGCAACGGTATCGATTAAATTTTTCTGTAAGTGATTTTGTATTTTCAAAATCGTTGGCGCAGGAAGGTAATAATGTTGATGCGGTGCAATTTTCATTTACCAATAACAGTCCGTATAATTATATTGCGCCAGATTTTTATCTAGCGTTGTTACAGAATGATCAGTTGGTGGGTATGTTGCCATTTCATTTGGAGAGGATAAATTCTCTAGAAACAAAAAAAATAGATTTACGGAGTTTTGTGCCAAACTTAGCGGTGACTGGTGTTGCTGTATATCCGCTTATCAATATATATGATGCTACGGTGTATGCTCCATAGTCTGGTTTGGTTGCGTTAATACGGTTGGTGCGCTATTGTAAGGTTGTTTAGTATCTCTATGTTGCATCTTAGCAAATTATCTCCACGTAGTTTTGATTGGCAGTTATTTACTTGCGTTATTTTTTTGGTGATGATGGGTTTGGCATCAGTTTACAGTGTTGATCTGTCGCGCGGATCGGAGTTATTTTATTTTAAAAAACAATTGATTGCTTTTGGTGTTGGTCTTGGGTTATTATTTGCCGCCAGTATTAGCCAGCATATATTATGGCGTTATGTGGCAAAATGGTGGTATTTGTTTTCTTTTATATTACTTGCCGGTGTATTGGTTTTTGGTCAGACAATTCGCGGTACTAAAGGATGGTTTTCTTTATTTGGTTTTTCTTTTCAGCCGGTAGAAATGGCAAAGATCGCGCTTATTCTTATGATTGCATATATTGTTTCTCGATTTGGTCGTCGGTTTGATCGACCTTTGTTTTTTTTCGGTACGGCAATGGTTGCTTTGGTGTATATCGGCTTGGTAATGTTGCAGCCTGATTTGGGCTCGGCGCTTCTATTAGCTTCAATTTGGTTTGGTATGGTTTGGGCGGTAGGCGCACGTCGACTTTACTTGGTAGGTGTGGTAGCGGCAGTGATAGTGCTCGCTGTTCTTGGTTGGTTTTTTTTCTTGCAAGACTATCAAAAAGATCGTGTGGCAAATTTTATAAATCCAGAGCGTGATCCCTTGCGAAGCGGGTATAATATCGCGCAGTCCACCATTGCTATTGGAGCAGGACAGTTTTTTGGGCGTGGGTTGGGTTTTGGCTCTCAGAGTCAGTTGCGGTTTTTACCGGAAGCCCAAACAGACTTTGTTTTTTCCGTTATTGGTGAAGAGTTAGGGTTGGCAGGAGTAGTTGCGCTGTTTGCGCTGTTTGCCGTGTTATTTTGGCGGTTATTACTGATTATTAGAAAGTCAGAGGATGATTTTGTGGCGACTGCTGCAACTGGTATTTTGATTCTGTTTTTTGTGCAACTAGTCACTAATGTGGGGGCGAATTTGGGATTATTGCCAATTACCGGTGTTACGCTGCCTTTTGTGAGCTATGGAGGGTCTTCATTGGTTATAAATTTACTGTTAGTGGGTATTTTAGAGAGTATGATGGTGCGTAAGTATTAGTATAGGCAGGTAAGTCTTGACATTTTCTTGAAAATAATTTAGTATTAGTCCATATATTTAGTTTATATGTACTGCCTTTCGTTCAAAAAAGGGCGTATGTGCTCTTTTTTCTCAACTCGTTAGTAAATCACAATATGTTGGCAAACAACGGCAAGCAAGATTCTTGGCGAAAAACGCTAAAATTAATCAGCCATTGCCCGGTCTGTAGCTTGAGTTATCCGACTGAAGCCGTGCATGTTTTTTCTGATGAGAGTGAGGCAAAATTTGTTCACTTTACCTGTGATAACTGCCATTCCTATTTTATGGCAATGGTAATGAAGATACCGAAAGGTGTCAGTACAGTTGGTATGGTAACCGATTTGAGCCTTGAAGATGTACAGCGATTATACAAACTACCGTCTATTTCCATAGACGAAATGATAGAAGGCAGAGAATTTATTAATAAAAAAGACTTTATTTTACCGGTTAAATCCGGAAAAAAATGAAATAATATATAACGTGTATGACATTGCAATTATCAGCAAGCAAGCGTGATGTAAGAGGTGAAAAAATCCGCACAAAAACCATATTGCCAGCTGTGGTGTATGGTATGGGTGGTGCTGCTACTTCTATCACTTTAAATCAAGATGAATTTGTGAGATTGTATAAACAAGCCGGTGAGGCGAGTTTGATCGACTTGTCTTTGGATGGCAAAGATGAAGGTAAAGTTTTGATTCATGATATTGCGTACGATCCAGTCTCTGATGAGATTATTCACGTTGACTTGCGCCGTATTGATATGAATAAGACTATGACCGCTACGGTTGAGTTGCGCTTTGTGGGTGAAGCACCGGTTATTAAAGAACAAGGTGGTACATTGATGCATAATATTTCAGAAGTAGAAGTAAAATGTTTGCCAAAAGACCTTATTTCTCATATCGATGTCGACGTATCTGTGTTGAAAACATTTGATGACTTGATTAAGGTAAAAGATTTAACGGTACCTGGTTCAGTAACTATTACCAATCCAAATGCTGAAGATTTGGTAGCAAAAGCTACTCCTGCTATGTCTGAAGAAGAAATGAAGGCAATGGAAGAAGCTTCAAAATCAGCTGTTGATTTGAGTAAGATTGAGTCTGCTGGCAAGAAGAAAGAAGATGAAGAAGCTGCAGAGGCAGGCGCGGGAGAAGCAGCACCTGCAAAGAAAGAATAGCTGTATTACACATATTAAAAAACTGCTAGGCGATATGCCTGGCAGTTTTGTTTTTGTTTTGCTATTATATCTGTATGTATATAAAAAATAATATTCGCATTTTTTTAATAAGTTTGGCAAGTTTGTGTGGCGTGGTGTGCGCTGGCTATATTTTATATGTCAGATTTTCTGCGGAAAATAATATTGTTTTTTTTGAGAAAAAAATTAGACCGCAACATGCGTATGTTAGTCCGCTTGATGGCGAGCCCGTCAGTTCAAGCGCGGAGACAGCGGTGCAAGTGGTAGGAGTTATGATTGACAATCATCGAGATGCCAGACCGCAATCTGGTGTTTCCTATGCAAAAATTGTGTATGAAGTATTGGTGGAGGGAGGCATTACGCGGTATTTTGCAATTTTTGATAACACACAATCTGTGACAGAGGTTGGACCGGTTCGTAGCGCTCGATTATATTTTTTAGACTGGTTGCAAGAATATGGTAATGCGATGTATATGCATTCGGGTGGATCGCCTCAGGCATTAGCGGCAATTAAGCCTCGGAAAATTTTTGATGCCAATGAGTTTTTCTTTGGTGCGTATTTTTGGCGAGGAACGTATCATCTGCCACCGCATAATTTGTATACTAGTAGTGATAAGTGGCAAAAAATTACCGAAAAATACGGTACGACCACTTCATTATTTACCGCGGATCAATCATGGAAATTTGCATCAGAGTTAGGAGATTCTTTGTCTAATACGAGTACGGTTGCTATTCGGTATAATTCATTTTATAACGTGACGTGGACGTATGATCCCGGTAGTTTATTGTATGAGCGTGTCGTAAATAATCGTTTGGAAAAAAATAAAGACGCTGATCAGATTACTGCCCGCAACCTTATTATTCAGTTTACTGTTGTTGGCGATATTTCTGGAGATGATAAGGGTCGTCAAGAAATAAAAACAGTGGGTAGTGGCGAGGCAATTGTCTTAAGAAAAGGTGAGGCTGTGCGAGGTGTGTGGAAAAAAGATGGTATAAAAAATCGCACGCGATTTTATACATCCGAGGGTGATGAGATTGTGCTGGCACCCGGCAATACATGGGTTGAAGTAGTGCCGGCTGATACAGATGTAGAGGTTAAGTAGGATTCGCTTGTAGTTTTATGGTTACCAGACGATCTAGACCAGAGAGGTCTTTTTTTATTTCTATTTGCGCATAAGGTAGTTGTTGTTTGATGAGAGTGACAATTGTTTCAGATTGCGACGGGTCAATTTCTATGAGCAAAAATAATTGGCAATAAGGTGGTAGTAAGCGTATGTGTGTCAAGAGTGTGTGATAGGCAGCCAAGCCATTATGATCTGCCACTAAAGCAATTTTTGGTTCACGCCAAATTGATGGCGCCGATTGAAACTGAGTTTCACTTAGGTAAGGAAGATTTGCAGTGATTAGTATAAAGCAAGGGGTGCCCAAAAGTGAGGGGGTTTTTAATAGTGGTTCTAGTAGATTACCATGAAAAAAATGTATGGGAGCATGGTATTTTTTGGCATTTTTTTTGGCAACTTTGAGTGCTTTATGAGAAATATCAATGGCAAAGATACGAGATAGTGTAGGTAAGTTGCGAGAGACTGATATGGGAATACAACCACTGCCGGTGCCTACATCAATATATATAATATTCGTTTGTTTTGCTTCTATTTCGTGGCGAGCAAGTTGTATGGCTTTTTCTACCATTAGTTCTGTGTCAGGTCGAGGGACAAGCACATGTTTGTTTACAAAAAAATCCAGACCATAAAATTCTTTATGTCTGAGAATTGCGGCAACAGAATATCCTCGGCGATATTGAGATATGTAAAAATAAAATTGAGCCGTTTCGATCCAAGAGAGTGAATATGTTGGAGAAGAGTATAAAAATTCTTTTGTTTTTTTTATGGCAGCAGTCAGTAATAAATCTACATCAAGTGGAAGAAGTGTGTGAAATTTAGTTTGTATCTCACGTACCGTCATATTTATTCATCATCTTCATCGGTGCCAATTGCATCAAAGCCTTGAAATTCAGCAGTACGGACTGCTGTTATTATTGGTTCGATAGCGCCGTCTAAAATTTTTGGAATATTATTCCAGTTTTGATGGATGCGATGGTCGGTAACCCTGTCTTGAGGGAAATTATAGGTGCGAATTTTTTCACTGCGATCGCCGCTGCCAATTTGTGAACGACGTTTTTCGGTAATGGCTTTCATTTTTTCTTCACGCTCAGCTGCATAGATGCGGGCGCGCAACACTGCCATTGCTTTTTCTTTGTTCGCAGTTTGAGAACGTTCATCTTGGCATTGCACCATGATATTGGTTGGGATATGGATAATGCGAACCGCGGAATAGGTAGTATTAACGCTTTGTCCGCCTGCACCACCTGAACAAAATGTATCAATGCGTAAATCTTTTGGTTCGATTTTAATTTCTGTTTCTTCGATTTCAGGTAAAACTGCTACGGTTACGGTAGAGGTGTGGATACGACCAGCTTTTTCAGTATCAGGCACGCGTTGTACTCTATGCACGCCCATTTCGTATTTCAGATCTTTATATACATTTCTGCCTTTGATAGAAAAAATTACCTCTTTAAAACCGCCAATACCAATACGATTGGCATCAAGCATTTGAGTTTTCCAACCCTGGCTGTCGGCATAACGATTATACATGCGATACAATTCAGCGGAGAATAGAGCTGATTCATCGCCGCCAACACCAGCACGAATTTCCATAATAACATCTTTTTTATCAAACGGATCTTGTGGTCTGGTCATCTCATCAAGTTCTTTTTCCAAGGCTATTTTTTGTTGTTCCAGAGCAGGTATTTCTGCAATAGCCATTTCTTTTATTTGAGCATCTGTTTCTGTATCAATGATTGTTTGTGTTTCCAATACGGCTTTTTCAATGCGAGCGAGTTCACGAATTTTTTCAACAGTAGGTTTAAGTTCCGTGTATTCTTGGGAAATATCTTTGATTTTTTTTGGATCATTAAGCACGGCTGGATTTTGTAAATCAGCTTCTAGTTGGCTTAGTTTCTCTTCTATGTCCAGGTATTTTTTTTGCATATACGATTCCGTCTGTTTATATATAATAATTTCATTAAAAAAACAGACTAAACATGAAAAGTATTATAGTCTGTTTTTTGAGATTATTAAAGCTAAGCTTTTTTGTCGGCAGCTTTCTTGGCGGATTTTTTAGCAGCAACAGCAGCTTTTTTAACTTTTTGTCCTTTGCGAACAGCTGCGGCCGCAGTCTTTTTGTCGGTGCGTTCTTGGAATTTCTCTACACGACGAGCGGTATCAACAAATTTTTGTTTACCGGTATAAAAAGGATGGCATTTGTTGCATAACTCAATGCGAATTGATTTCATGGTGCTGCCGGTGATAAATTTATTGCCGCAGGCGCAGACCACTTCCGTGTCATTGTTATATTCTGGGTGGATGTCTTTTTTCATATGAATTTGAAGTAGGTAAGATTAAGTGCTAATATACTAGCATTATTTATTATATTTGTCAATAATATAGTATGTCACACTTTAGCGAACAATCTGTAGGTAGAGAATCAGTTGATAATAAGCAGAATCAGGCGAATAGTCTTTTAATTTCATATGTCAGCTCTCCTAACTCTTTAAAACTAGCCAAGTTACTTGATTATTTATGTGATGTGGGAGAAGTTAAAAATGCTATTACTCTTATTAAAAATTTGCCTGAGCAGCCGTTATCAGCAATTGATCAAAACGATATTAGCATTCTAAAAGTTGATATTGTAGCTAGTGAAGGTGAGAATGAGCAAAAATTGTTGGTTTTAGACAATTTAGAAAATGCTGTTCGGACCATTAAAAAATCGCTTAAGTAAAAATCTGCTTCAGTTTGTTTGGTAGCTTTTGTTATCTTGGTAGTCAGTAAGTGTCTTTTAATTGATAAAGCCGGCATTTCTATAGTAGAAATGCCGGCTTTTGGTTTTTTTGACGACTTTGTTTAAGCCGACGCACTTTGTTCTATGAACAAAGCACCCCCGGAGACTGTGCTCGGCAGCTGCCTGCCATAGGCACCGGTACCCCGATTGGGGTAAAATCTAGCAAAAAAATGAGAACCTGTCAATATGTTGACAAAAGACGGATTTTATGCTAAAATATGTAGTTGCATTTAAAGTAAAGTTAATGTAATAGTTTTAATGTGTGAACAGCCCATAAATACGTGGTTTTTTCACACATTAAAACTCGCCTGAATAAGGCACAACCGAATCGAGGGGCTCAGATGCGTAAAGTGTTTTGGTTTGTGTTCATCGCGGCACTAATCGCTGCGGCGATGGTGCTCTGCTATAACCGCTTCGCTTCTTGGAAGCTCTTCCCCGTCAAGGGCATCACTACGGTCGAGACGACCTTCCAGGGAAAGTCCATCACTTCCAAGGTGCAGATTAACCACCAGGATGCGGGCATCACCCCGTTCCGGGGCTCTGTCGGACCTGGTTTCAACTCGATTCAGATCGAGGCGCCCAAGGGCTTGAGGCCGCCCAAGTGGTACCGAGATCGGGGCTGGAGTGTACTGTTCCACAGCGCCGTGGGTGAAGGCATCAGCACCACCATCGAATTGGAGAGGGACTACCGTCTCGTGTTCCCTGAAGTCGGTGTCTTCTCCGTGCAGGTGCGGGATGTTCCTGGCAAGGAATCCAGGTGGTGTAAGCGTACGGAGGATGCCTATGGGTCCTGCGAGATTTTCCTTTCGGCACCGGGAACCTACACGGTGATGATGACAAGACTCCCATGTGAGCACCGGTGCGAAACAAGTCCCCAGACCATCAAGGTCAGCGAAGAGCATCCCGTGGCGGAGGTTCGTTGGTCTCCGTTCCAGTAGTACCTGAAAGCGCGATCAAAAGCGCTGGCGGGTCCATTTCAGCTAGCTCGTCTTCAACCAAGACGAGCCGTCAAATTCAATTATGAGTTTTCGTAGTTGGTGAGGCGAATAAACTAATTAAAACCAAGTATGATGTCAGAAATTTCAGGCGAGATTAATCCTAGACAAAATAAAAATCAAAGGTCTTTTTCCGAAACTTTACCATCGGTGATTGTTGAAGAAGGTGTTAGTCACGAGTCTGCTGATCGTGATGTTTCGATAGTAGGGGATGATAGTTTGAGCCAGGAAAATGAAGATTCACTGCTTGTGATGTTAGAAGTGGTTGATGATGAGCTAAAACGAGCCAAAACACGACTGCGTTCAGCTCAAGAAACTGCTCTTAAATACGCGGGTAACAACGAAATTTTGGTAAAATTGAATGATGAAAGTAAGTTTTTTCAGAGGCAATTTGATGAGCTTGTAGCAAAAAAAGATGTGATTTTAGGCAAAATTAAGCAATTAAGAAATCTGAGTCGGGCTGCTTGACTTTTTTTGCCAGTTACTATATAATCCACCCATTATTTATTCTCGCTAGCTATTTTTTCCTCCCTTGGACCACTCCGGGGCAAAGCTAGGAGGCAATAATAAGGAAAATATGTCAAAAAAAATGCCAACATTGTTGGAAATGTTAAAGGCCGGTGTTCATTTTGGTCATCAAAAATCACGCTGGCACCCAAAAATGGAGCAATTCATTTTTGGTGTACGTAATGGCGTACACATTATTGACTTGGAAAAAACTCAAGTTCAGCTTGAAAAAGCATTGGAATACACTAAAAACTTGGCTGCAAAAGGTCACGTTATTTTGTTTGTAGGCACAAAACGCCAAGCTCGTGAAGCTATCAAAGCTGCAGCTATGTCTTGTGAAATGCCATACTTGGTAGAGCGTTGGATCGGTGGGTTGCTTACCAACTTTGAAGAAGTAAAGCGCCGCTTGAAGAAGTATAAAAATCTAAAAGACATGTTTGATAGTGGTGAAATTGAAAAATATACCAAGAAAGAACAGGTAGTAATGAAAAAACAATTAGAAAAACTCGATAAGTATTTGATTGGTTTGACTGGTTTGGAAAAATTGCCGGATGCAGTATATATTGCTGATATGAGAACTGAAAAAACAGCGTTAGCTGAAACCGAGCGTACTGAAGTTCCAACTGTAGCTGTATGTGATACAAATACAAACCCAACTAAGGTGAACTATCCTATTCCTGCCAATGACGATTCAGTAAACTCTATTAAAATGATTGCTGATATGATGGCAGAAGCCGTAAACGAAGGTAGAAAAGAATTTGAAAAGAAAAAATTAGAAAAAGTAAAAGAAGAGCCGGTAAAGCATCGCGCTGAAAAAGAAGAAAAGACTGAGAGAAGAGCGCTCAAAAAAGAAGAGTCCGTATAGTATTAGAGTCAAACCTTGTTAAGTTTGTTATAATATATTTCGGAAACTTTTAATTATTTTATTATACATTATATGTCAATTACCGCTTCAGATGTTGCCAAGCTCCGCTCTCTTACCGGCGCTGGAATGATGGATTGTAAAAAAGCGTTGGATGAAGCTGAGGGTGACATGGAAAAAGCAGGAGAAATACTTCGTAAAAAAGGCATTGTTAAAGCTGCTAAAAGAGCAGATAAAGTAGCAATGGAAGGTGTTACGCAAATTAAAGTAGAAGGCAATAGCGCTGTGGTAGTAGAAGTAAATTCTGAGACTGACTTCGTTTCTCAGAATGAAGACTTCCGAAACATGGCTGCAAGTCTTACTGATGCCTTACTTGCTCATAAACCTGCAAATATGGAACAGGCTATGGGTGTGGCTGTCGGAGATCAGACTGTGCAAGATGTGCTCAATAATTTTACTGCTAAAATCGGTGAAAAAATTTCTTTGCGTCGTTTTGAGATTGTTGAAAAAACAGATGCCGATTCTTTTGGTGCGTACTCACACTTAGGTGGAAAAATATCTGTTTTAATTCTGCTCAAAAACAGTGCGCATGCTGGGTTGGCTGCTGATATTGCGATGCATGCCGCCGCTTCTAATCCAAAGTATATTAGTCGTGATCAAGTGCCGGCAGACATTATTGAAAAAGAGAAAGAAATTTATACCGATCAGCTCAAGCAGCAAGGTAAGCCTGAGGCTGCTATTGCCAATATTCTAAAAGGCAAGTTGGACAAATTTTATAGTGAAATTTGTTTGTTAGAACAGGCATTCATAAAAGATGAAGAAAAAACCATCCAAAATTTATTGGGAGAGAGTGTGGTCGTTGAAAAAATGGTACGCTTTGAGCTTGGAGAAGGTATGGCAAAAGAAGTTACTGATTTTGCTGCCGAAGTAGAAGCCCAAATACAATAATTACTTCAATTATAAAATCAATTTACCCAGCCATTGCGCTGGGTATTTTGTTATTGTATTATAGGACGGTATTTTGATATACTCTATTGGCGGATTCAATATATTATTTTTTATGATTACACTTGTTGTACAGCGACAAAGAATAGGTCCTATACTTGGCAGGCATCCATGGGTATTTTCCGGTGCGTTAAAGAATATTCCTGAAGGATTGGAAAGTGGAACGCCCGTTCGTCTGGCAAATGAAGACGGAGATTTTTTGGCACACGGTTATTTTAATTCTTATTCTCAAATCGCGGTGCGTTTGTGGAGTTGGGATGAAAACGATATTGTTGATGCGAATTTTTTTGAGAAAAAAATTAGTCAGGCATATGCACTGCGCAAACAATTGGTAGCGAGCAAACAAACTGATTCTTATCGATTGGTGCATAGTGAGAATGATTTATTGCCCGGTCTTATTGTTGATAAATATGATGAATATTTGGTTTTGCAATTTCATACAACCGGCATAGAATTTTGGAAAGAACCAATCGTCGCTGCGTTAAAAAAAATAATAAAACCCAAAGGTATTTATGAACGGTCAGATGTGCGTACACGCGGTATCGAAGGCGCTGAGAAAAAAGCAGGGTTGGTTTTTGGGAAAGTGCCAGAACGTATAAAAATTTCTGAGAATGGGTATCAGTTTTGGGTAGATGTCATTGGCGGGCAAAAAACCGGTTTCTTTTTGGACCAGCGTGATAAAAGGCAAGCTCTTACTAAATATGTAGATGGTAAAAGTGTGTTGAACTGTTTTTCATATTCTGGTGGTTTTAGTATTTATGCGTTGGGAGCTGGTGCTAAGCGTGTGGTAAGTGTGGATGCTTCTGAAAGTGCTATGGAATTGGCTGTGGAAAATGTAAAACTAAATAAGTTTGATGTGAAAAAATGTGAGTTTGTTTGTGGTGATGTGAAGCAATATTTACATGATGTTCATGTGGAAGATAAAACATTTGATGTGATTGTACTGGATCCACCAGCTTTTGTTAAAGATAGGCATAAAGTAAAAGAAGGTTTAATGGGGTATAAGAAAATCAATGAAATGGCGTTACGCATTCTTCCGTCCAATGGTGTGCTGGTTTCAGCTTCTTGCTCAGCACATGTTACGTTATCAGATTTTAGATATATGTTATCCGAGTCTGCCGGTCATACCCGCCGTAGTTTGCAAGTGTTGGAAACATTTACTCACGGCATAGATCATCCGGAGCTAGTGTCATTTATGGAAGGGGAATATTTGAAGTGTGTGTTTGCGAGAGCTGTTTAGAAAGAATATTAGTTATGTATTGGTTAACCTAACTTAATTTAATAGTATGTCTAAGTTAAAAGAGCCTGATTTAAATTTGTCTACCCACAAAGAAGCGGTATCGGGCATATTTGGAACATTAAGTTCAAGAGAATATATTGAAAGAAAAAAAACATGGTTAAAAATTTTACCGTTTTTATTTCTGGGTATTGCCTTGTTTGTTATGTATGGAGCGGGTAGTTTAGGTTTGTTAGGGGGTGATCAAGCTTATTCAAGTTTATCAAAAGTTTTGATTATGTGGTGGCTTGGATTACTTTTTCCATATATTGGCTCGCTTAGTATTATTTTTTATATAGAAAAAATAATCTGGTCTCAGTCTTTTTTTGATAAAAAACATCTGCTTCCAAATGATAGTTGGAATATAGCAAAAAAACTATTTTTACCTTATGTTAGTTTGTGTGTAGTGGTTTTTCTTCGCTATGCTTTTTTGCCGTTTATTTTATTTTATCTATTTCTTTCTCAAGTTGCTGCCCCTATTGCTGATACCGCACTTGTAATTAAGGATTATTTACCTTGGATAGGTACGGCACTAGCATTATTAATAGGGGTTTATTTAGTGGCTGTACTAAAACCAATATTAAAATTCCTGCCATTTATTTTTTTAGACACATACGGTACGGATGGATTTTCTTATTCTAGTGTTCTTAAGGAAGTGAAAAAATTCAAAAAAATTGCAAATAATAAAAAAGATACTCGCGGTTTATCGCAGGAAGTTGTTGAAGAGCTGGGAGCGATTGCTTTAGCAAACAAACAAAAGTTTACAGGATTTTCAGCGGGCGTGGAAAATGATTCGCAGGTAAGTAAAAAAGTTGCTTGGGAAGAGGCGTTAGGAGAGCAATTTGATTCTCCAAGCAGGGTGTCTTCTTTATCACAGATTATTCCTGGTCATGTAGTGTACAGGTCAGTTAAAGCAAAATTGTATCCTGCACAAAATCGAGTTAATGAGAATCTGTATAAACTGTAGTGTTTCTTAATGTATTGGTGTAAATGTCTTCGGTAGTTCTATTTAAAAAGAGTAATTAAGCTGCATATTTGCGAGAGCCGTATAAAACGGATATAATCAATTATATATGGTACACAAAAAATTACTTGGTTGGGCGGTGGTACATGCGTTTTTAGCGTATGCCTATATTTTTTGTATAGCGCTTGGTTTGCGTGCCACTTCAAAAAACGCAGTTAATTATGTGCCGGATTTTTTCGCGCCAATTATTATGCTGTCTTTGTTGGTGCTGTCAGCTTCTGTTATGGCAATTTTGGTTTTTGGCAGACCGGTTATGTTATATCTTGATAACCAGAAAAAAGATGCGGTAACCATGTTGTTTTATACAATCGGTTGTTTGGCAGCTATCTTTGTTGCCGTGGTATCGATTGTTTTAATAGTTTATTAATTTTAGATAAGTTTTATGAATATCGCTATAAATGGTTTTGGCAGAATTGGTCGTCAAGCATTCAAAGTTGCCTTTGCTAAGAAGCATAAAATTGTTGGTATCAATGACTTGACCGATACAAAAACATTGGCACATTTGTTGAAGTATGATACTGCGTATGGTACGTATGATGTTTCTGTAGAGTGCGATGAAAAAAATTTGATTGTAAAAGGTAAGAAAATTCCTGTGTTTGCCGAAAAAGATCCAAGTGTTTTGCCGTGGGGAAAATTGAAAGTGGACGTGGTGCTTGAATGCACCGGCAGATTTACTGATAAAGTTGGCGCCCAGCAGCACATAACAGCAGGCGCAAAAAAAGTGGTGATCAGCGCTCCGGCTAAGGGTGGCGATGTGCCAACATACGTCCGTGCAGTGAATTGCGCCAAATGTAAAAAAGAAACAAGTAACGTGATTAATAACGCGTCATGTACCACCAACAGCATCGGTCCGGTAATGGCAGTGCTCAATGAGAAGTTTGGTATTGATAAGGCTATGATGAGTACGGTGCATGGGTATACTGCTGATCAGAATTTACAAGATGGACCGCACAAAGATTTGCGTCGTGCCAGAGCGGCTGCGGAAAATATTGTGCCAACTACTACCGGTGCAGCTATTGCAGTGACTGAAGTAATTCCGGCAATATCCGGCGTGTTTGATGGCTTGGCGTTGCGTGTGCCTGTGCCAACTGTATCTTTGTCTGATATGACGGTGTTGCTCAAGAAAAATGTTACCAAAGAAGAAATAAATAAAGCTTTGGTGGATGCTTCCAAGACCGAGCGATTTAAAGGTGTTCTTGGTGCTACCACTGAGAAACTTGTATCATCGGATTTTATTGGAAATACCAATTCTGCTACTGTTGATTTAAGTTTAACCAATGTAGTTGGGGGTAATTTGGTAAAAGTAATAGCTTGGTATGATAATGAAGTTGGGTATGCGAATAGATTGGTAGAGATTGCAGAATTGTACGTTTAAAAGCTTGTATGAGTAATGAAAATCCATCTTTTAATCTAGAAAGAAAAATTGCACATACCAAGGAAAGTTTACCATCGTTAAAAGAAGGACATATCAGGCTAGTTCATTTAACGCGTGCAGAGGCAGCTGAAAGTATTTTAAAAACAGGGTTAAGTTATCGCGGACATGGAATGCTTCAGTCTACAGCTAGAGGTTGGGGCGATGAAAAAATGGTAGAGTTTTCTAGTAAAGATCCGCGGTTTAGTGGTGAGGGTATGGTGGCAGTGGTGTTGGATATGCCCTTTGACGAACATAGGAAACATGAAAGAATAGGGCAGGCGCCAGGAGTTGTGCCTCCCGAGTATGTTGTAGGAATAATACCCAGTGAAAACTAATTATAAGATAGAAAATATGAGAATTTTATCAACTGAAACAACTGCTAAGGTGGGTGAAGAGGTTTTATTAAAAGGTTGGGTAAACGCCCGTCGCAATATGGGTAAAATTGTTTTTTTGGATTTGCGTGATCGTGGTGGTATTGTGCAGGTAGTGGGAGTGCCAAGCGAGCTAGATGAAGCTTCAAACGAAAGTTTGAAAGAAGTGCGTCCAGAATGGGTGCTGCAAATTAAAGGTATTGTAAAAGAGCGCGGTGAAAAGCAAAAAAATCCAGATATGCCGACCGGCACCGTAGAAATTTTGATGAAAGAATTAGCGGTGCTTAACACTGCTGAAACACCGCCGTTTGAAATAGATAAAGACACAAAAGGAATTAACGAAGAGTTGCGCCTCAAGTATCGTTATCTGGATTTACGCTCAGAAAGAATGTTAAAAAATCTAATTCTACGCGATAAAGTAGAAACATTTTTTCGAGAGTATCTGCATGCGAAAAACTTTATTGAAGTTGAAACTCCAAATTTAACTAAGGGTACTCCAGAGGGTTCGCGCGAATTTTTGGTTCCATCTCGTGTGCATTCTGGTAAAATGTATGTGCTTCCTCAATCACCGCAACAATTTAAACAGCTGCTCATGGTTGGTGGTGTAGAAAAATATTTTCAAGTCGCTCGTTGTTTTCGTGATGAAGACCAGCGCGGTGATAGGCAGCCGGAATTTACGCAGCTTGATATGGAAATGAGTTTTGTGGAGCAAGAAGATGTGTTGAGCTTGGTGGAAGGTATGATGGTAGAACTGGTGGCAAAAGTAGCGCCAGAAAAAAAGATACAATCTGTGCCATTTCCACGAATTAGTTATGCCGAAGCGATGGAAAAGTATAATAGTGACAAGCCAGATTTGCGCGAAGATAAAAATGATCCAAATTTATTTGCGTTTGAATGGGTGGTTGATTTCCCAATGTTTGAAAAAGCTGATGATGGGTCTGTGCAAGCAGTACATCATCCGTTCACCTCTCCACGCGCCGAAGATATGGATAAACTGGATTCTGATCCGTTTAGTGTCCGTGCTAATGCTTACGATTTGGTGCTTAATGGCAATGAAATTTTTGGTGGTAGTATTCGTATTCATAAACGAGACCTTCAAAATAAAGTATTTGAATTATTGGGCTTAGATGAAAAAACAATCCAAGAACGTTTTGGTCATATGCTGGAGGCATTTACCTTTGGCGCGCCGCCACACGGTGGTATTGCATCTGGCATAGATCGAATTCTTATGTTGCTCGCCAATGAAGAAAATATTCGTGAAGTAATTCCGTTTCCAAAAACTGGCGATGCGAGAGATCTTATGATGAGTGCGCCGTCTGAAATGCCTGATAAAGCCTTACAAGATGTGCATATCAAATTAGCAAAGTAGCTACATGCCAACCGATTTAAAACTAGAAAAATTTGAAGGTCCGTTAGACCTGTTGCTGCAGTTAATTGATCAGGAGAAAATGGATATAAGCGAAATTGCCCTGTCTAAAATAACAGAGCAATTTTTTGCCTATTTAGATAAATTGGAAAAAAATCGCCCCGAAGAATTAGCGGATTTTTTGGTAGTGGCAGCACGCCTTATTTACTTGAAGTCGCATCATTTGCTACAATACGCAAGTCCTCAAGAAGATGAGACAGGACCGGCGTTGGCTGATCAGTTGAAATTGTATAAGCAATACGTGGAAGCCAGTAAAAAAATAAATATATTATGGCAAGCGAACAGTATCGCTTATGGCAGAGTTGAACCGCCTATTAAAGTAATAGAGTTTGTAATGCCCGCAAATGCGAGTATGACAAATTTGCATCACAGCATGTTGATGTTATTGCGTCGATTAAAACCTGTTGACCCGCTGCCAAAAGTAACTATCGATCATTCTGTTTCAGTAAAACAGAAAATAGACAGTATCCGTAATTTATTGAAAGACAGTAAAGAGTTTAGTTTTAAAAACCTCTTATCGGCTGCAAAAAATAAAACAGAAATTATCGTCAGCTTTTTAGCAATTCTTGAACTAATAAAAGAAAAAACTGTGTCTGTAAAACAAATGACGTCTTTTGAAGAAATGACCATCGCCAGACAGTAGTTATGTATATTTGTTTTTATTTTTATGAAACTGTCCGCTCAAATTGAATCAATTTTATTTGTTGCCTCCAAACCGCTGACTTTAAAAAAAATAGCGGCTGTTTTGGGTGTGGTTGAATCTGACGTTGAAGCGTCGATTATGGAGTTGCAAGAAAAATATGCTAAAGAGCAGTCTGGAGTGGTGATTTTGCAGAATAATGTTGAATGGCAGATGACGGCAAACCCGGATAATAAAGAGATCTCAGAAAATTTCATGAAAGCGGAAATCTCAGGAGAGTTGACGCGTCCGCAGCTTGAAACCCTGACGGTTATTTCATATTGCGGACCAATTACCAAGCCGGAACTGGAGCAGATCAGAGGTGTAAATTGTGGTATTATTTTGCGCAATTTGATGGTGCGTGGGTTGGTAAAAGAGAACGAAGACGCATCGAGTCTGTTGCCAACATATGAAGTAACTATGGAGTATGTGCGGCATATGGGGATTGGCAGTTTGGCTGAGTTGCCAGAGTATACTGAGCTGCATAATCATCCGTATATAAAAAATAGTAATGAAGAATAATATTGTATGATTGAGAAGTATAAAGATTTTTTATCGTCATTTGGTATTATGCTTGCCGGTGTTTTTTTGTTATTTTTTTCTTCTCTTTATTTTGGTAGTGAAAAAAAACTTTCGTTTGCCCGGTTCCCTATAAGTGATAAAAGAACTGTTGAGGGGGGAGATGTGTATCCGCAAAATCTACCAATCAGCAAACCTTCCATTCCATTATTTAATAAACGTATAGATGCAGGCACCGATATTTCTGCATCGCTCACTGCTATTTCTTCGGTTGTGCTTGATTCAAAAACCAAAGCAGTGTTATTTAAAAAAAATGCGGATGAAGTTAGACCGCTTGCTAGTATTACAAAATTAATGACTGCAATGGTGTTGCTTGATCAATCGATGCAGTGGGATGCTACTACGGAAGTATTGACGGAAGACATTGAAGGCGATCATCACGTTGAAGCGGGAGAGCGGTTTACTTTAGAGGATTTATGGAATCTAGGGTTAATCGGTTCGTCAAATTCAGCGATCAACGTATTGGTGCGAAATTCAGGTCTTACTAAAGAAAAATTTGTCGGTTTAATGAATCAAAAAGCGGCAGATTTACGATTGTCTTCCGCTCGATTTTTTGAGCCAACCGGTTTGTCGGAAAAAAATGTGGCAAGCGCTATGGATACGGCAAAAATGCTTATTGACGCATTAAAGTTTGATAAAATTTACAGTACGGTTCAAATTGGTGAGTATTATGCTCATCCGCTAGGCAGTAAAAAAGCGCGTCGAGTGTGGACCACCAACTGGCTACTTACTAATTGGATCCCTAATGATTTTAAAGTTGAAAATATTGCCGGTAAAACCGGTTATATAGAAAGTTCCGGTTACAATTTTGCTGTTAGTTTGAGCAACGAAAAAAAACATGTGATTACTGTGGTGGTACTTGGCACTGCCAGTAATGAACAGCGTTTTAGTGAAGCTCGTGATCTGGCAGGTTGGGCATTTGCGCATTATCTTTGGCCAGATGAAGACGGGTATGATGAGCTGGCAGAGTAATGGCGTAATAATTCTTTTCTAAATATCGTAAAAGTGATATACTATAAATATATCACTTTTATTTTTTATCATGCCTTTAAAGCATTTTGATCAAGCTGGAAAACTGTATGGAAAGACTGTATTACTACGAGTTGATTTTAATGTTCCTGTTAAAGGAAGAAAAGTTATAGATAGTTATAAAATTAAAAAAAGCTTAACAACTATTAAAGATTTGTCAGAAAAAGGGGCAAAAGTGGTAGTTGTCAGTCATCTTGGTCGACCAGTACGGTTAGATGCAAAATTAAGCTTGAAACCAGTGGCTGAAGAATTAAGTAAATTTTTACAGAAAAAAATTCCATTGCTTGGTATTTCTGATTTGGTAAAAACAAAGAATCTTATACACAAGCTCAATCCAGGCAGTATTGCCATGCTTGAAAATATCCGTTTTTTAAGAGGAGAAATTGAAAATAGCACTAATTTAGCTGAAGATTTAGCCGGTTTGGCGGATATATTTGTATTGGATGGTTTTGCAGTGGCGCATCGTAATGCGGCATCAGTTTCTGGTATTGCTCGATTTTTACCGGCTTATACAGGTAATTTATTGCAAGCGGAAGTTGAGGGTCTGGATAGGGTGATCAAAAATCCAAAAAAACCGTTAGTGGCAATTTTAGGAGGTATAAAAATGGAAACAAAAATTCCAGTGTTAAAAAATTTATTAAAAAGAGCAGATTATATTTTAGTTGGCGGCGGTATTGTTAATACGTACTTATGGGCAAAAGGAAATAAAGTGGGCAGCTCTATAATTGATAAAAATTTTAAGAAAGAAATATTGGAGTACTGCTCAAAAAAGAAAATTATCTTACCAATTGATGTGGTGGTTGGTCCGGCAAATGGAAAAAAAGCGTATGTATTACCTATTAAAAATTTATCTTTAAAAAAAGATGTTGGTATTTTTGATATTGGTCCGCAGTCGATTAAATTATTTTCCAAGTACATTAAAAAAGCTAAAACATTGGTATGGAACGGGGCGATGGGAAATTTTGAACAACATCCGTATCAGTATGGCACGTATTCTATGGCACACCTACTTGCTTCTCAATCAAAACAAAAAGCATTTGGGGTGGCTGGTGGTGGAGAAACAATAGAGGTACTGCAAAAACTGGGAGTACTTGGTGATGTTGACCTGCCTTCAACTGGGGGCGGTTCTATGCTAGAATATCTGGCAGGAAATACCTTGCCTGGTTTGGATGCATTAAAAAATAAATTTTAATATATTAATATTTAATTAGACATGTCTGTTTTTCGCAGATTTGTCTGGAGGATTTATATGGGAATTACACCTGGTGGAAATAATAAATTAGATCAGATGATGGGTGGTTGTGGTGGCGGTCGTTGCGCGGATTGCCACGATCATGGTTTTGGTAAAAAATTACTTTTTACCTTAGTCGGTATTTTAATGGTATACGGAGTGTTTTATGTTGGCACGTTAATCAGTAACAATCTGAAAGAGCATGAATTTATTGGTAAGGCGGATCGCATGGAAAGAACCGTGGTAATCAACGGCTTTGGCAAAGTAAACGGTAAAAATGATATTGCCATGACTACTATCGGTTATTCCAATACCGATAAAGATGTTGCCAAAGCACAGGCTGAAAATAAAAAGGTAATGGATCAGGTATATATGGAACTAAAACAAATGGGAATTGAAGAAAAAGATTTGCAAAGTAATTATAATGTCTATCCTGAATACAACTATACTCAAGATAAAGGTCAGGAATTAAAAGGGTACAGAGTTTCTAATAGTCTTACTATAAAAATTAGAGATTTAAGCAAGATAAGTAATATTTTAGGTCTTGCCGGCAAGTATGGAGCAACAGAAGTTAATGGTTTAAGCTTTACCATCGATGATACTGAAAATCTTAAAGCCCAAGCTAGAGAAAAAGCTTTGGCAGATGCAAAGGCCAAAGCATTAAAGATGGGTCAATCATTAGGAGTGCGTTTGGGGTCTGTGATTAGTTATAGTGAATATGAAGGTGGTTCTGAATATCCATACGCGGTTAAGTATATGGATGCTGCCAGTGGTATGGGTGGCGCAGCACCAGCGGCTGTTTCGGGTGGAAGTATGGATGTAAGTATGAATGTAAGCGTGGTATACGAAATTTTGCAGTAAAAAAATTATAAAAGGAGCCCAAGGAGGGCTCTTTTTTGTTTAAAAATGCTATGATATAATAAGGTCGCATAAGATGGCGATTAATGTATAATTTCACTTACTTTATAATATGAAAATACAGAAAATTATTGCTCGTGAAATTCTTGATTCAAGGGGCAACCCTACGGTGGAAACCAAAGTTGTGCTTGAAAATGGTATAAGCGCGATTGCTAAAGTGCCTTCTGGCGCTTCGACTGGTGTACACGAAGCTTGGGAATTGCGTGATGGAGGAAAGCGGTATGATGGTAAAGGTGTGTTACGAGCGGTAAAAAATGTAAATGGAGAAATTGCCAAAGCGATTGTTGGTATGGAGGTTTCGGAAATACAAAAAATAGACGCAACAATGATTGCGCTCGATGGTACAAAAAATAAGTCAAAGCTTGGAGCAAATGCGATTTTATCAGTTTCATTGGCAGTGGCTCGCGTTGGTGCATTGGCAGCAGAAATGCCGCTCTATGCGTATATTAGACATATTTATAAATTGACTGAAAAGGAGTATCGCCTGCCTATATTAGGCATGAACATTATAAATGGGGGACGACATGCAGATAATGGATTGTCTATTCAGGAGTTTATGATCATGCCAAAGCATAAATTGTTGCGAGAGCGTGTGCGTATGGGTGCGCAAATTTTTCATACGCTTGCCGGTTTATTGCAGCAAAAAGGATATGCTACCGGTGTGGGTGATGAAGGTGGTTTTGCTCCGGAGTTGCTTAATAACGAACGAGGATTACAGTTAATTATAGAAGCAATTAAGCGGTCAGGTTGGGAGCCGGGTAAGCATGTATTTTTAGCTCTTGATGTGGCAGCTTCTGAATTTTATCGAAATAAAAATTATTATTTCTTGGGAAAAAAACAAGCGTGGAGCGCACAAAAAATGATTGATAATTTAAAGCAGTGGGTGAAAAAATATCCTATTGTTTCTATTGAAGATGCGCTGGCAGAAGATGATTGGGCAAACTGGGCAGTGCTTACGAGTGAATTGGGAAAAAAAATTGTGCTTGTGGGTGATGATTTGTTTGTTACCAATCCAGAGCGTATTGCCAAAGGTATTGCCGAACAAGTTGCCAACTCAGTGCTTATAAAAATAAATCAGATAGGTAGCTTGTCTGAAACTATGGAGGCGATACAATTGGCGCGCAGTCACAAGTACCAGATATTTGTTTCTCATCGCAGTGGTGAAACAGCTGATACGTTTATTGCTGATTTGGCGGTGGCAGTTAATGCTGAATGTATTAAGACCGGTTCTATGTCGCGTTCTGAACGCATAGAAAAATACAATCGTTTAATGGAAATTGAAAATGAATTAGAAGCAGTACTATGAAAGATCAAAAAACAACCGTACTTATTATCGTAGATGGATGGGGTATTGGAAATGCAAAGGACCCTGGTAATCCGGTGACTGCCAAGACAGCGCCAAATTATTTTTCGTATTTAGAAAAATATCCTAACACTCAACTTGAGGCTAGCGGTGAGAGCGTGGGGCTTTTTAAAGGGCAAGAAGGAAATAGTGAAGCAGGTCATTTGAATTTGGGAGCGGGACGGGTGGTCAAGCAAGACGCCTTATATATATCTGAATCGATTAAAGATGGGATCTTTTTTAAGAACAACGCATTTCATCAAGCGATGCACCATGTAAAAAAATATAAAACGGCAGTGCATTTAATGGGGCTACTTTCAAATCATAACAGTGCTCATTCGTGCCCTGAACATTTGTATGCGTTGCTTGACCTGCTTCATAAAGAAAAAATAAAAAAAGTGTATCTTCATTTATTTACTGATGGTAGAGATTCAAGTCAGTATGAAGCTGCCCGACATTTTAAAAATCTAGAAAAACATTTTTATGGAAATGAAAAAGTGGCAACCGTTATGGGTAGATATTATGCCATGGATAGAAATAAAAGTTGGGAGCGTGTAAAAAAAGCATACGATGCTTTAGTGTTAGGAAAAGGAAAAAAAGCTACAGATATCAATGAAGCATTGCGTGAGTCATATAATAATGGCGACAGTGATGAGTTTGTAGAGCCGACTGTAATTGTAGAAAAAAAACAGCCAGTCGCTACTATTAAAGACAATGATGCCGTATTCTTTTTTAATCTACGCAGCGATCGGGCGCGAGAGTTGACCAAGGCATTTGTGCAGCCAAAATTTAAAGAATTAAATCCAGGAGCTTTCAACAGACCGAAGTACCCTAAAAATATTCGTTTTGTGGCACTTACGGATTTTGGACCTGATTTACCCGGTGTTTTGACAGCATTTCCAAGTCGCGATGTGCCAAATAGTTTGGTGCAAGCGCTCTGTCCAAAAAAACAGTTATACATTGCTGAATCGGAAAAATTTGCGCATATTACATACTTTTTAAATGGCGGGTATGCTCAGCATTTTTGTGATGAAAATTGGGTAAAGATTTCCTCGGTAGAAATAAAAAATTATGCCAATAAGCCAGAAATGAGCGCTCGTCAGTTGGCGATGTATACGGTAGGTGCCATTAAATCAAAAAAATACGATTTTATTGCAATGAATTTTGCAAATATGGATATGGTCGGTCATACAGGAGATTTTGCAGCAGGGCAAAAAGCGGTTAAGGCTGTTGATAGCGCGATAGACCAAATTGTGAAAACGGCTTTGAAGCACAACACCCAAGTAATTATTACGGCTGACCATGGTAATATTGAAGAAATGATTAATGCGGAAACCGGTGAGCCAAACACTGAACATTCTACCAATCCGGTGCCGTTTATTATTATTAATGGTGATGGTAACATGCCACATAAGTTGCCGTCTGGAAAATTGGCAAATGTGGCGCCAACTATATTAAAAATAATGGGCATGGATAAGCCTGATGAAATGACTGCGCAGAGTTTGGTTTAAGAGGATTTATTTATACTAATTGAAATGGTATGTCTAATCGTCCGGTAGTTCTTATTATTATGGATGGATGGGGTGTCGCGCCAAATGTAGACGGTAATGCGATTTCAAAGGCAGAAACACCTAATTTAAATAAATTTATCAAGGATTATCCTGCCATGACTTTGCATGCTTCCGGAAATGAAGTAGGTTTGTTATTTGGCGAAATGGGAAATTCAGAGGTGGGGCATTTAAATATCGGAGCGGGTAGAGTGTATTATCAAAGTTGCCCGCGTATCAATAGAGCTATTGATGATGGTAGTTTTTTTGAAAATCAAGCTTTATTAGCGGCAATTAATCATGCGAAACAACATGACTCTAATCTTCACTTGGTTGGTTTGGTGAGTTCCGGCAATGTGCATTCGAGTAATCATCATTTGTATGCTTTGTTAGAGTTGTGTAAAAAAGAAAAATTTACCAAAAATGTATTTATCCACGCCGTTTTAGATGGTCGTGATGCTTTGTATAATTCTGGGCATGAATTTATTTCGGAATTGAAAGATAAAATGGCGGAATTAAAAGTAGGCACAATCGCTTCGTTGTCTGGGCGATATTTTGCCATGGATAGAGATAATCGATGGGATCGATGTGAAAAAGCATATCGTACTATTGCAGAAGGTGTAGCGGATAGAACGAGTGAAGATGTGTTGCAAGCAATTGATCAGTCGTATGCACAAAAAAATTACGATGAAGAATTTACGCCGACTGTTATTGTTGAAAAAAATAAACCGATTGCTACAGTACAAGAAAAAGATTCTGTTATATTTTTTAATTTTAGACCTGATCGGGCTCGTCAGCTCGCGGAGGCTTTTGCGGTGCCCTCTTTTAATAAATTTACAAAAACATATCAGAAAGATTTATTTGTTGCAACCATGACGGAATATGAAAAAGATTTACCGGTAGCGATCGCATTTGCGCCAATAGTGGTGCATAATTGTTTGGCAGAAGTAATCAGTAAAGCGGGATTAAAACAAGTGCATATTGCGGAAACAGAAAAATATGCTCACGTTACATTTTTTTTAAACGGTACTGTCGAAGAGCCGTTTGTTGGAGAAGATAGGGTATTAGTGCCTTCAGCAAAAGTTGCCAGTTATGATCAAAAGCCAGAAATGTCAGCCTTAGAGATTGCTAAAGAAGCGGGTAAGGCGATTGATAGTGGTAAGTATGATTTTGTTGTTTTAAATATTGCTAATGCTGATATGGTAGGGCATACGGGTAATTTGGAAGCCGGCATTAAGGCGTGTAAAATTGTTGATAAGTGTGTAGGTGATATTGTTGAACATGTATTGTCTCAAAATGGTGTGGCGTTGATTACTGCCGATCATGGCAATGCCGAAGAAATGACGAATTTACAAACAGGTGAAATAGATAAAGAACACTCCACTAATCCCGTGCCGATTATCATAATTAGTAAAGATTTATTGGGTCAGGCGGGTCCTTCTGGAGATCCACCAGAAGGGGATTTAAGTCTGATGCAGCCGGTGGGTGTTTTGGCAGATGTGGCGCCAACTGTGCTGAGCTTGTTAGGTTTAGATATTCCGGAAGAAATGAGCGGATCTGTATTGATTTAATTGCGGGTAAAAAATTAATAAGGGTTGACTATACCCTTATTTTAGTGTATTATTTTTTTTCCGTTTCTATGTGAAAAAACGAGGAGGAAACATCATATGCGTGCCGAGCGTGAAGTTCGTGATCTTGTGGGAGATCTCTTGCCACCAAATTTGATGATTGACCCATCGGTGTGCGATTTGGTTGGGAAAATTCCCGAGCTAGAAAATGTGGGAGTCTATTCATTCGCGCAATCCAGGTTTGACGGTGCTGTTCCGGAAATTTCGGAGACGGATTTTTGGAGCCTCGTTTTGCAGGGCGGGTATGGTGCGTATAGCTTTGGTTTGTTAGTCGAGCTTTTGCATCGACCAATCATCGATTGGCCACCTATGTTGCATGGGCGCGAGCTCGTGTTCGGTGGTGCAAAGCTGTGCCGTAGGGATCGGCACGACATGAAGTTTGTGACTGTGCTTTTGCAAAGAGTTGATATCCATACGGGCAATTTCCATGCTCAGGTTGAAGGGTCGTGGACGAGAAGTCCGTATTGGTATTACACCAGTGCGCTGGTGACGGAAAGAAGCATGTAAAGCGTATTTGCCTTGAATTTGGCGGTACACTTCTGTTTGTGTAGCGACCGTTGGCTTAAGCCGACGGTCTTTGTTTTTAAAGTGTCTGCATACAAAAATACCACATGTTGGCTATGGTAGCATGTGGTATTTTTGTAGATGATTCTATAATAATTTTTTTATTTTTTCCAGAACCTCTGTCTCCACTTCTTTGATATTTTTATGTTCTATAACAAAAGTTGCATTTCGTTTATTTCCTTCAGGTTGTAGTCCGGAAAGTAATAATTTGGCATCATGCTGTTTGTCGGTGCATAGCAGCCCGTGAATCTTTTGTTCACCTTTAGTATTTTCATGTAACAATAGTACGATGCGGGCTTCCGGAGAATTATGCATTAGTTCGTCAGTGAGATCTTTCAACTCTTCTTCTGTGGCGCCGGCACGGGCAAAATCTTCACGAGTGATTGTGGTCCATACTAATCCCAATGCAGGATCGTTTTCCATATGCGTCAACGCAATGCCCCAAATACGCATAGAAGAAATAGATTTAGTGCGGTATAAATTTTTTACAATTTTTTCTCTATCCGCGCCAAGATTCATAAGCTTGCTGGCGGTATTGAGGGTGTCAGGGCTGACATTTGAAGTTTTAAAACTTTGTGTTTGGCTTATCATGCCAGTCAATAAAAATGTGGCTATATCCGCATCTACTTCATGTTCGTACAGAGCGGCTATTGTTTTGTATACAGTTTCAGAGATGGATGTAGAGTTTAATTCTACAAAGTTTATCTGTCCGAAATGTTCGTTGCCCGGATGATTGTCAAAGTTAATGATTGGTACTTTATAAAATAAATCGGTGTTATGTAAAAATATATTACCCAGGGATTCCAAATCTTGAGCATTGACACAAATAATCAAATCATATTTTAAACCGGAATGAGCGGTGCGTAATTCATTTTTAGTGATAATACCTTGTTTGGGAGTAAGGTAAATAGAAAGCCAGTTATCTTTAATATCATAGCTCAGCGTATCAATTTTTACGTTGCTGACGTCTACTTTTAAAATAAACTTTTGAATATTTGATATGGTTGGCAAAATATCCTGTAAACCGTTTAAGAAACGCAGGTTTTTTGGCACGGCAAAATTATCGGCAATAATATCAACTTGTTTATGGTGTTTTTCCAGTATTTTTTTCCATGCCATTGCTGCGCAAATAGCGTCGGTCTGCTGGTTGGAGTTTATCACCACCAAGATGTGCCCGCTTTTTTCTATTAGTTGGCGTAATTGTTCGGTTTCATTTAAGGCCATGGTTTGTTAGGGTCCAGTAATTTAAATAACAGGCTATTCTAGCAGGGTTTATAGGGATTGTCAAGCTAGTGAGGGTATATTGGTTTTGGCTTTATATTAATCAAAAATACACCTTATAAAGGGTGTATTTTTAGGATGAAATCGCTCGCGTTTTTTAAGTATAATTAGCAAGAGTATGCTTAAAAAGCGAAAACGAGCGATTCCTGGTCATGCAGCGTGATATTAGCGTGCACGTGTCCTCCAGTGCGCCATTTGAGATGAGCGAACGCCGTGGCATAGCGGCGTTCTTTTGGGGAAAAGGAGCTGGTTGTGCTGAAATGGCTTCAGCTGGTAGTTGTTTCTTGGGCCTGGCAGCCACATCACTGTGAGCGCGGCAATAGTGCCGGCAATGAGGAATCCGAGAAACCACTCAAAAGGCGTTTTCATCGAAGCCTCCCTAAAAGCAGATGTATTGAATTTGTAACATGGATGTCCGCTGGTGTCAATCATTTGGTTTGATTATTTTCCTTAATTTTAGTAGTATATGAGCTATATATGGGCTGTGCCAAACAGCATCTTGCGTGCTCAAAGCATCCCTTTTACCTAAGATATTTTATTCACTCATTGCGACTATGAAAGAACTGCCTAAAGCGTACGAACCCCAACAGTACGAAGATACAATTTATCAAAAATGGGAAGATTCGGGGTTGTTTAATCCCGATGTTTGTATAGCTAAAGGTGTTACCAGCAATACGGCGGATTATTTTTCTATTGTGTTGCCACCGCCTAATGTTACAGGTAATTTGCATATGGGTCATGCGGCAATGCTTGCTATTCAAGATGTGATGGTGCGTCATCATCGTATGAAAGGTGATCGTACATTATGGGTGCCAGGCACAGATCATGCAGCTATTGCTACTCAATCAAAAGTAGAAAAATTAGTTTTAGAAAAAGAAGGTAAAACTAAATATGATTTGGGGCGTGATGAATTTTTGAAGCGAGTAGAAAAATTTGCACAAGAAAGTCATGATACGATTGTTAATCAAAGTAAAAAAATGGGAGCATCGCTAGATTGGAGCAGAGAAGCGTATACGCTTGATCAAGAGCGCAATCTGGCTGTGCGTACCGTGTTTAAAAAAATGTATGACGACGGACTTATTTATCGTGGCTATCGGGTTATTAATTGGTCTGTTAAGGGTCAATCTACAGCCAGTGATGATGAGCTGGTGTATATAGAGCGTCCTGCTAAACTATATTATTTTAAATATTCGAAAGATTTTCCAATTACCATTGCTACTACCAGACCTGAAACCAAATTGGGTGATACAGCTGTTGCAGTAAATCCTGGTGATAAGCGGTATAAAAAATATATTGGACAAGAGTTTGTGATAGATGTTGGCGCTGCCAATCCACTTAAGATAAAAATTATTGGTGACGATAGTGTTGAGGCAGAATTTGGTACGGGTGCACTAGGTGTAACACCTGCGCACAGTGCGGTAGATTTTGAGATGTATCAAAAGCAAAAAGCGGCTGGTAATGATATTGGTTTAGTGCAAGTAATTGGTGAAGATGGAAAAATGACTGCCGCTGCTGGAAATTATGCCGGCATGCTTGTATCAGAAGCTCGAGAAAAGTTCGTAGAATATTTAAAGACTAATAATTTATTAGAAAAAGAAGAAGATATTGTTCAAAATGTCGGTACTTCTGATAGGTTTGGTGATGTAATAGAACCATTGCCAAAAACACAATGGTTTATTGATGTAAACAAGCCAGTGGTAGAACGAGATAATAAGACCCTCAAAGAACTAATGCAAGAGGTGGTAAAAAACAAGCAGATAGAAATAGTTCCTGATCGTTTTGAGAAAACATATTTTCATTGGATAGATAATTTGCGCGACTGGTGTATTAGTCGCCAGATTTGGTTTGGTCATCAGATTCCCGTATGGTATAAGGGCGAAGAAATTTTTGTTGGCGTGCAGGCGCCAGAAGGCGATGGTTGGGTGCAAGATCCAGATACATTGGATACTTGGTTTTCGTCTGGTCTGTGGACTTTTTCTACCCTTGGTTATCCAAATCTAACTGCAGAAGATTTGAAAAATTATCACCCAACATCTGTAATGGAAACAGGGTATGATATTTTATTTTTCTGGGTGGCGCGCATGATTCTTATGACCACGTATACGCTTGGAGTTATTCCGTTTAAGACTGTATATTTGCATGGGCTCGTGCGAGATGAGCAGGGAAGAAAAATGAGTAAATCGCTTGGTAATATTATTGACCCCCTTGATATGATTGCCAAGTACGGTACCGATGCCACTCGACTATCGTTGCTTTTGGGTAATACACCAGGCAATGATATGAAATTATCCGAAGAAAAAATTGCTGGCTTTAGAAATTTTACGAACAAGTTGTGGAACATCTCAAGGTTTATGTTGCTTAACATCGATGATCCAAAAATGGATGCTCAAGAACCAAAAGCAAAAACATTGGCGGATGCATGGATACTAGAAAGATTAAGCATGGTGGTTGGCAAGACTTCAGAAAATATTGAAAAGTTTAATTTTTCCATGGCGGGTGAAGAGTTGCGAGATTTTACATGGAGTGATTTGGCAGATTGGTATTTGGAGATTGCCAAGGTAGAAGGTGGAAAATCGGAAGTGCTTAATTATATTTTAAACACAATGCTGAAATTGTGGCATCCTTTCATGCCGTTTGTTACAGAAACTATTTGGCAGGAAGTGTATGGCAATGATAAATTAGTAATGGTGGAGAAATGGCCAGTTGCCACCAAGAAATCTTTGGTAGAAAGTAATGATTTTGAAATTATTAAATCTATTATTGCTGGTATTCGTTCATTGCGCGCAGAAAATAAAATAGAACCAGCAAAAAAAATTGGCGCTTATCTTAATATTGGAAACAGAAAAGATTTGATAAAAGAAAATGAAGAAGTGGTAAAAATAATGGCTCGTTTAGAAAAACTAGAGTTTATAGAATCGGGCGCAGAGATTGCGTTGGATTTAGCAGGTGCGGTGGATATAGAAAAAGAAAGACCGAGATTACAAAAAGAAATAGCTGAAATTACAAAGTATGTTCTTGGTTTGGAAAATAAATTATCTAATCAAGAATTTGTTAATAATGCGCCGCCAGTAGTGGTAGAAAAAGAGCAGGCAAAATTAAGTGAAGCTAAAATAAAATTAGAAAAATTACAACAGCAGTTTGAGAATTTAAAATAATCATATGCCAGTTAATACCGATCCACAAAAAATAAAAGAACTTTTAGAAAGAGGTGTAGAAAATATTTACCCCAAAAAAGAATTCTTGGAAGCTAGATTAAAATCGGGCGAACAGCTTACACTTTATACTGGCTACGACCCAACTGCGCCAACACTTCATATTGGTCATGGGATTACTATGCTCAAACTTCGCCAGTTTCAAGATCTGGGGCATAAAATTATTATGCTTATTGGTGATTTTACGGGGATGATTGGTGATCCGACAGATAAGACCTCTGCGAGACAAAAATTGACCCGTAAACAAGTATTGGAAAATTGTAAAAATTATAAAAAACAAGCAACAGCGGCATTGAATTTTTCTGGCAAGAATCCGGTACAGGTAAAGTTTAATAGTAAATGGTTGGCTAAAATGAGTTTTGCTGATGTGGTAGAGTTGTCCTCGCATTTTACAGTACAGCGCATGATGGAGCGAGATATGTTTGAAAATAGAATAAAAGAAGAAAAACCAATTTACCTTCATGAGTTTTTGTATCCCCTTATGCAAGGTTATGATAGTGTAGCAATGAATGTAGATGGTGAAATTGGTGGTAATGACCAGACATTTAATATGTTGGCTGGTAGAACCTTGATGAAAGATTTAAAAAATAAAGAAAAATTTGTGTTGACTACTAAATTATTAGTAGATTCTTCTGGTAAAAAGATGGGTAAGACCGAAGGAAATATGGTGGCGTTTTCCGATAAGCCAGAGGATATGTTTGGTAAAGTGATGAGTTGGACCGACGGTATGATTGCCAATGGTTTTGAGCTGTGTACTACGATGCCGATGGATGCGGTAGAAAAATTCAAAGCTGAAACACAAAATCCACGTGATCAAAAATTAAAACTGGCATACGAAATTGTAAAAACATTTTTGGGAGAAAAATATGCCAAAATTGCCTCAGATCATTTTAGTACAGTTTTTCAAGAAAAATCTAAACCGCAAGAAATTCCAGAGCTCAAACCGAGCGCGCTTGATATTATTACTGTATTAGTAGAATCAGGTATTTGTAAAAGCAAATCCGAAGCGCGACAAGTAATTGGTCAGGGCGGGGTAAAAATTAACGATGAGAAAGTAGTTGCGATTGATGTACAGGTAAAGATGGGAGATGTGGTGCAAAAGGGTAGTCGGTTTTTTGTAAAGATTATGTAGCTATGACAAGTGAAGTGAAACAACATATCTATTCTTTGCTACAGTCTGCTGGTATAGCAGGTGAAATAGAATTAACAGTGCCCCCAAATCCAGAGATGGGGGATTTTGCATTTGCTTGCTTTGGTGTTGCTAAAGAATGGAAGGTAAGTCCGGTAGATGCAGCGAAAAAAATAGAAGGGCTGATAAATGGTGGTCAACTAGGTTTGGCAAGTAAGGTGCAAGCTCTTGGCCCGTATGTTAATTTTTATTTGAGTGCTGGCGCGGTGGCAGAAATGGTTATAAAAGAAATAATAAAAAAAGGAAAAAAATACGGTATTAATAATTCGGGTAAAGATAAAAAAGTTTTGATTGAATATCCGTCTAATAATACTCATAAAGAATTTCACATTGGACATTTTCGTAATGTGTGTATTGGCAATGTGTTGGTTCGTTTGTATGAACGCAACGGGTATACAGTATATCCCGTAAATTATTTAAATGATTTTGGCAACCATGTGGCTAAATGTTTGTGGGGTTTGCAAAAGTTTCATGGTACTGAAAAACCGCCAGTTAATACGCAAAAATGGCTTGGTGATATTTATGCTGAAGCGAGCCAAAAATTAAAAGAAAATCCAGAGTTTGCGCCGGAAGTCGCAGAGATGCAAAAATTAATAGAAAATAAAGATCGGAAAATTTGGAAGTTATTTATGCAGACTCGTGCTTGGAGCATAGATAAATTTCAAGAGATTTTTACACAATTGGGCGTACATCATAAATCTGTCTTTTATGAAAAAGATTTAAAAGATAAAGGGCAAAAAATTATTGATGAGTTATTGAAAGATGGTATAGCTCAAGTGGGCGAAGGCGGAGCGATTATTATTGATTTAACACAATACAATTTAGATGTGGCACTGCTTCGCAAATCAAATGGCGCCGGTTTGTATTTGACTAGCGATCTGCCTCTTGCCAAAGCCAAGTTTAAAAAATATGCGGTAGATGAAAGTATTGTCATTACCGGTCTTGAGCAAAATTTTTATTTTAAACAGTTATATAAAATTTTAGAACTAATCGGATTTAAAAAGAAACTTACTCATATCAGCTATGGGTTGGTAAATTTAAAAGATGGAAAAATGTCTTCGCGACTTGGTAATGTCATTTTGTATGAAGATTTATTTGCCGAGGTGTTTGATAAGCTTAAGACTGAATCTGCACAAAGACATCCGGATTGGAGTGAGAAAAAAATAAATGCCAATGTGAAGGTGCTTGCCATGGCAGCGCTTAAATTTGATATGCAAAAGCACGAAGCAGCAAAAAATATTGTCTTTGATACCAAAGAGGCCTCGTCTTTTGAAGGATTTACCGGTCCGTATGTGCTGTACAGTATTGCTCGTATTAATAGTATTTTAAAACAGGCTCCACGATTAAGCATGAGCAAGGTGCAGTATGGCTTGTTGGATAAGCTGGAGGAAAAGCAATTGGTTCTATTGTTGGCAAAATTTCCTGAAATAGTAAATCAAGCCCTACTTGAATATAATCCGTCGGTAATTACCAGATATAGTTTTGATCTTGCTCAGGCATTTAATAATTTTTATAATAAACAGAGTATTTTAAAAGCAGCAACAAAAGAACTTGTTGTGGCAAGAGTTTGGTTGGCAAGTGCGGCAAAAAATGTTTTGGAAAACTCATTGAGTCTTCTTACCATTGACACAGTGGAGGAAATGTAATAAATTCTTAACTACCCACGTTTTGTTTTGCCAGTTGTTGGCACCTCATAACTGTGATTACAACATCGAAATTCCCACCTGGAGGTGGTCATGTCGTTCAAGCGTCGAATCGTCAACTTCTTCCGGCAGGGCTTTCTTATTTGCCTGGAAATCCTCTGGTTCATCCCTATTCGGTTTGTCTACAAGCCGGATTTCGTGTTTTTGGTGTATGGAGACGAGCGGCACAAGCGTGCCTGCTGGCCCAAGTTCGTCGAGCGAATCATCGGACTTCTGGGTCTGATCGGGTTTCTTCGCTTCAAGAGCGGGTATGAGCGCCGATATGGTTTGATTTTGGCTACTACCAAGAGTAGGGAGGAGATTGCTTCCAACCCGCATCTCGCTTTGGATATCGTTTCCGAGGTTGAGCGGCGTTTTCCGAAGGCTGTGATTGCTCTTGCTGGACAGTTCCCTGGCTGGATTGTCAACGCTTCAAAAGCGCCTCCTTGCGAGCCTTGTGTGACGGGGATGTTTGGTACCTGTTATACGGTGCTCAACTCCGTTAGGGAGGCGATCGTAGATTGCCTCCCTGATCGGCAAGATGGGAAGATTTGGAAGGATGTTGTGGTGGCGGTGGTTGGGGGTGCTGGGCATACTGGTTCCGAGGTCGTCAAGTTGCTTGCGCGTGAGGAGCGTGTCGGGTGCGTGATTGCCTTGGATCCACGGTACAAGAGCGATGAGCGAGTGGGGAAGGTGTGGAAGACCGGTGACAGTACGGTTCTCTCACAAGCCGGTATCGCTGTTATCTTGACCGGCAAAGGTGATGATGCCAAAGCGGCTGTTGAGCAGCTCAGGCATGGTGTTGTGGTGTTGGATGATACACATCCGATGATTGGTCGTGAGATGATAGAATCTTTGCGTACCAAGCTTGCAGGTGTGTACAAGATTACGAGTCAGGGTGCAGAGCGAGGGCTGCAGTACATGCCAGGTCTTCCAGATTTTAAACAGGGAGATATTCCTGGCTGTCTCCTCGAGGCCTTGGTGGTGTCAGTGTTCGGAAGAGATTCCTTGGTGAACTATGGCGTGTTTGAACAACGTGCCAGGTCCCTTGGGATCACTCCTAAACTTGGTCGACATCCAAGGTTCTGAAGAAGTTTACCGCGAACACGGATGGGGTGTTCGCGAAAGTTGCAAAGCATTTAAATTAAATTTTGAATGCTTTGTTTTTTTATGAAAAAAGTGTATAATTTATAATTATGTTTGAACTCGATTTTAGAAATATAATTGTTGCAATTTCTCTTATTATTCATGCTGTATTGTTATGGTTGTTGTATCGGTATGGTCGTAAAACTCCAGGAGGAAAGGCATATTCTGTTGCAATTTTAGCTATTGCCGGATGGGTTTTGCCGATGGTTTTTTACAGAGGGCATGTTTTTGGTGAAGTTCTAATTTGGGCACGACTGTTGTATATTATGGCTTCGTTTACATCGACAAGCTTTTTTTTATTTACGTATGTATTTCCGGATAATAAAAAAGTACCACTTTGGATCAATATCAGTTTGCTCATAGAAAATTTGCTAATCGTGCTTCTTTGTTTGCATCCAGACTTAATGATAAAAGGTATTTCTTTTGTTGATAGAGGCGAAGATAAGATTTTATGGGGACCTCTTTATCCCGTATACTCTTCTCACATCAGTTTATTTTTTATTTTTGGTTTTGTTAATCTATTTAAAAAGTTGCGCCGGGCAAACGGTATTTTACACAGCCAGATTTTATATATATTAATTGGGTATTTTTTTGCCGCCAATTTAGCAATGGTCACTAATTTAATTTTACCTTGGTTGGGGTATTTTGAACTCAACTGGATGGGGCAATTTTTTTCTACCATTATTGCCATCTTTACGACGTATGCTATTTTGAGGCATCAGTTGCTCGATATAAAAGTTATTGCCACCGAAGGTTTTTTATTAATTTTAAACTTTTTCTTGGTGTTGCAGCTGGTGCTTTCTAGTTCGTATCAGCAATTTATTATTAATGTATTTTTGGTGGGAGCGGTCGCGACAGTTTCGTATTCGTTGGTAAAAAGTGTGAGAAATGAAGTAACCCGCCGTGAAGAAGTGACAAAGTTGGCAGAATCCTTGGAAAAAGCAAATAGCATGTTACAAGAAGCAGATAAACAAAAAACAGAATTTTTAACCATTGCGTCACATCAATTGCGAACACCGCTTAGTATTTTAAAAGGGTATATTGAACTGATAAAAGATGGGAGTTATGGAAAAATTCAGCCAGCTACGCTAAAAGTGCTCGGCGATATGGATATTAACAATGAGCATTTAGTGAAGCTAGTAGATAAATTATTGGATATTACACGTATTGAACAAGGGCGTACTAAATATTCTTTTGCCACTATCGATATGTGTGCTGTTGTAGATGAGGCTGTGAATGATTTAAAAATCAAAGCTAAAGAAAAAAAGATGAAAATTGACTGGAGCTGTCCGAAAAATTTTGATACTGTTTTTTGTGATAAAGAAAAAATGCATCACGTGGTATATAATTTGATAGATAATGCATTAAAATATAGTGATAAAGGAACAGTTAAAATTCTTATGTCAGAAGAAGAAGGTGGAGTGTCGATGCGGGTGATTGATCAAGGCATTGGTTTTGCAAAAGCTGATGAAGGTAACTTTTATCAAAAATTTTATCGAGGTGATAATGTGCGTACTATTTCTGTGGGTGGCACTGGGTTGGGTCTGTATGTATGCCGTAAATTTGTGGAGGCGCATAAAGGGCGAGTATGGGCGCATAGTGATGGATTAGGGAAGGGCAGTGAGTTTGGTTTTTGGATTCCTTTGGCAGTTCAACCCATTGCAGTTCTCTAGTTGGTTTTTTTATAAAAATGATATATAATATTTCTAAATCAATTTACTACTTACCATAATACAAATATATGATCTTTCAAAGAACCCCTTCCAAATTGGTGGTTGAAGAAAATAATGAATTAGACTTGGTTGAACAATCGCATCCGATAGATCAGGATGAAGTAGAGACAGTGGTTGGACCTTCGGTAAATGTAGAGGGTGATTTTGCATCTGAGGGTAATATCGTGGTAAAAGGTACTGTGTCCGGTAGTGTCTTTACAAGCAAACATCTTACGGTAGAAATGGGTGCAAAAGTAGTTGCCAATATTCGTGCAGGAAGTGCGACTATTGCAGGTGAGGTAAAAGGAAATATTAAAGTGCGAGAGTTTTTAGAACTTGATTCTACGTCGCGCGTAATTGGTGACATCGATGTTAAAAGTTTAAAAATAGAATCGGGCGCTATTTTGTATGGTAAGGTTACTATGCCGGGTGTGGAGAGCTCTGAAAAATCTGTAAAAACAAGAACTTTTAAAAAAACGGAAGAAACTCCTTCGTTTACAGCCTAAACGTATGTTCGGTTGATTATGTATGTCTATATTTACGACAATTTTTTACGTCAGAAAAATTTTCTTCCCATAGTCCATGCGATGGAAGTTTTGCTTACCGACTATGGCATAGCCGGTAAAATTTTGCGTTTACAGAATTATACGGATTCCAAATCAATTATTGAAGATGAAATTAAGCGCGGTGCAAAAACTATTGTGATAGTAGGCAACGATGCCACGTTTGGTCAGATTCTTTCTCGAAGTGCTACTTGTGATTGTACCTTCGGTTTTTTGCCGGTTGGTCCGAACAATACTATTGCGGAGGTGTTAGGTATACCGGTAGGTATAGAAGCATGCACTGTTTTATCACGCCGCCGTAAAGAATTGCTTGATGTGGGGTGGATGAATAATCGTTATTTTGTGTCTCAGCTCAAAGTTATGCCGTCTAAGCTTGAAGTTGTGTATGATGAGCGTTTTAAGGTTACCTCCAATGATAAAATGGAGGTAATTGTATGTAATTTACAGCCATTTTTTTGGAAAAAAGATAAAAAAGACAAAGAGCAGAGAGTAGTACATCCTCAAGATGGTAAGCTGGAGGGCTTTATTAGACCATTGACAAAAAGTGGTTGGTGGGGATATAAATATGAGGAGCCGAGTATTTTTCCTTTTGAAGAGATGATTATAACCGGCAAAGAAGCATTTTCAGTGGAAGCTGATGGTAAGCTCTCAAAAGAAGTTAAAGTTAAGATTAAACTTGCTCATAGTAAAGTAGAGATGATTGTAGGTAGAGATAGAAAATTTTAATATAACGCGCGGGTGGCGAAACTGGTAGACGCACTACCTTGAGGTGGTAGCTCTCGCAAGGGAATGGAGGTTCGAGTCCTCTCCCGCGCACATAAAAAGAAAAGTCTGCACTCTATGACAGACTTTTCTTTTTATGTGAAAAATGTTAATATAGTCATATATAATTTTATATGCGATATTTTATTGGTCTAATCATGGTTTTAGTGGGAGCGTTGCTCGTCATAAAAACAGAATGGTTTATTCAAAATTTTGGCAACAATGCGTGGGCGGAAGAAAAACTTGGGACGAGTGGAGGGACGCGATTATTATATAAATTAATCGGTATAGTTTTTATTTTTTTTGGTTTTTTGGCAATTACCAATTTGTTAAATAGTTTTTTGTTAGGAACGATTGGAAAAATTTTTATTAGATAACGCGGCTGATTTCAATTTCTCATTTATTTCGTTTATGGCGCATACCGGCACGGCATTAATTGATCCGTATAAGATTTTTGAAAAAATTTCATTGTCTGCTGGTAAGCGTGTGGCAGATTTAGGGTGCGGACGCACCGGTCATTTTGTGTTTCCGGCAGTAAAAATAGTCGGAGATACCGGTGTGGTTTATGCCGTAGATGTTGTAAAAAATATCTTAGAAAGCATTAAAAGCCTTGCTCGTAGCGGCGGTTTTGATAATATACAAACAGTATGGTCCGATATTGAGCTACCTGGCAAAACTCCTATCCCAACAGGATCCCTTGACGTTTGTTTTTGTGTTAATGTATTATTCCAGTTAAAAAATAAACCCGGCGCCCTTCAAGAAGCAGCTCGCATGCTTAAAAAAGGCGGGTATTTAGTTGCTGTTGATTGGGCAAAAAAATTAGGTATGCTTGGCCCAGATGAAAAATCAATATTAAAACCATCGGATTTGGTACAAATGGCTGTCGTAGAAAATTTTAAATTGGTTGATACAATTACACCGGGAGAGTATCATTATTCATTAATTTTTGAAAAGATTTAATTATTATTTATATGAATATACGGAATTTGGTGCATCTTGATTATTGGTTTGGTCAGCCGTTTACAGCACAAGGAATATCGTTGTGGTTATTGTTAGGTGGTTTTTTGGTATGTATTGTGGTAGGGTTGGTAGCGATAATCGTTTCTCAGTACCAGCAAGAAAAATTTAAAAAAATAATTTTGAAAAGATTTGGAAGTGTGGGGGTAAGCATGGGTTTTGTTGGAATGATTTGGATGTTCTTTCGCCAGGAAGGTATTGTTTTTCTGTCATGGCGTTTCTGGATGTTGTTGTGGGTTGTAGTATCCGGTTGGCGTTTATGGAAAATACGCGTGTATATGTCACAGCGCATACCTGATATGAAAGCGGAAGAAGAAAATCGCGCTCGTATTGAAAAGTATTTACCAAAATCAAAAAATAAATAATTTAGTACACATAACGCCAGTAGCATGGCGTTATTTTGTATGAGCTTTGTTACTAAAAAAATAGGAGATTGGGGAGAAGATCAGGCGTGTATTTTTTTGCAGAAGCACGGATTTAGTATTGTAGAGCGTAATTATCATACGGTATTTGGTGAGATTGATGTTGTTGCGAAAAAAGGGGCTGATTTTTATTTTATAGAAGTAAAAACAAGAAAAAATAATATTTTTGCTAACACACAGTCCATAACTATTTCTAAAAAAAGACGCTTAGAAAAAACGGTGCGAGCGTATTGTTATAGCAGAAATATTGCCGATTATGGATTAGTGTTGTGCGGACTTATTGTTGAATTAAAAAAAGTTGAGCGCTCGGTAAAGTTTTATTTTTATATATTGAATGAGTAGAGCCGTGTATTATTGACTTTTTACGAATCTTAGCTTATTATTGAACCAACATAATTTACTAACGTTATATATATATGGTACATCCTTCTAAAGAAAGAACATTTGTGATTATCAAACCTGATGGCGTGCAGCGTGGTTTGGTAGGTGAAATTATCAAGCGTTTTGAACGAGTTGGTTTGAAGCTGAGCGCATTAAAAATGGTAGTTCCTACTGAAGAGCAGTGTTGGACTCATTATAATAAAGACGAAGCTTGGTTTTTGAAAAAAGGTGAACGCACGATCACTGATCGTACAGCCGCTGGTTTGCCAGTAGATAAGCCAGCAGTTGAGTACGGAAAAGATATTGTGCGAGCTTTGGTAAAATTTATGACCTCTGGACCGGTGGTAGCAATGGTGTTATCTGGCAACAAATCAGTCGGTGTTGTGCAAAAATTGGTTGGCGGCACAGAACCTCTTACTTCTGATATCGGCACTATTCGCGGAGATTTTACTTTGGATTCTTACGAACTTTCCAGTCTTGATGAAAGAGCTGTGCGTAATTTGATTCATTCGTCAGATAAACCTGAAGAAGCAGAACGAGAAATTGCAATTTGGTTTAAGCCGGAAGAAATTATCAGCTATCGCCAGTTAAATGAAGAGATTTTATACGATGTAAATCTTGACGGTATCTTAGAATAATTATTTGTTTTTTAGAGAACACTCAGCCGTTGCGCTGGGTGTTTTTGTTTGGTATACTTTTTGCATAATAATGTTACGCGCATGCAAATAAAAAGAGACGTAGATAAGCCGTTACGTGTCGTGTCGGTCCTTGTTTTAGTGGGAGCTTTTGCGATATTACTCCGTCTTTTTATGTTACAAGTATTAGATCATCGGTATTATGCCGCTTTAGCTCTCAACAATCATGAAATTTATCAGCAGCTATATCCGCATCGAGGTAGTATTTTTTTTCAAGACACGCGCACCCAGTATAAAGAATATCCAGTTTCGGTAAATAGGCAGTATTATTCATTGTATGCCGTGCCGCGCGATGTGCCGTCAGAGCATATTGCTTCCACCACTGATTTTTTAGCGAGAACCTTGAATTTATCCGATGAAGAGAAAAAAAGCGTGTTAGAAAAACTTTCTAAAAAGAATGATCCTTATGAACCAATTGCAAAAAAAGTTTCTGAAGATGTAAAAGATGTTATTATGGGGGCGCATATGCCGGGTATTAGTGCTGCGGGGCAGGAATTTAGATATTATCCAGAAGGAAACTTGGCTTCAAATGTTTTAGGGTTTACAAGTCATAATGACAAGGGAGAATTATCCGGGCGATATGGTATAGAAGGATTTTGGGATAGCACCCTTACAGGGAAGAGTGGTTTTTTAGCTGGTGAAAAAGGTGCGTTGGGGAGTATTATCTCAGTGGCAAATCGAACACTAAAGCAGGCAGAAGATGGTGCCGACTTACTGCTGACGATTGATAGAAATGTACAATATAAATCATGTCAGCGTTTGCAACAAGGACTGGAAGAGTATGAGGCAAAGAGCGCTTCTCTTATTTTGATGGATCCAAAAACAGGTGCAATTTTATCAATGTGTAGTTTACCGGATTTTGATCCTAATAATTATTCCCAGGTGGAGCATATCAGTGTATATAACAATACAACCATTTTTACACCGTATGAACCTGGCTCGGTGTTTAAGCCGATTATTATGTCAGTGGCGCTTGATCTTGGGCTGGTTAGTCCGTTTACTACCTATACTGATACAGGCGAGCGTGTTATTAATGGATTTAAAATTCGTAATGCATTGGATAAAAAATATGGCGTTGCCACGATGACAAATGTATTGGAACATTCCATTAATACAGGTATGATTTGGGTAGCGGAAAAAATTGGCAAAACGAGATTTAAAGAATATGTAGAAAAATTTGGTTTTGGAAAAAAAACAGGCATTGGGTTGGACACTGAAGCTGCGGGAGATGTATCGTCGTTGAATAAGCCAGCCGATATTTATACTGCCGTAGGTTCGTTTGGGCAGGGTATTACAGTAACGCCTTTGCAAATTGCCGCAGCGTATGCTGCGCTTGCCAATGGTGGTCGGATGCCTAAGCCCTATATTATCTCTGAAGTGCGTCATAGTAATGGCAAGATTGATAAAACCGAACCTGAGAGTTCTGTTGTTATATCATCTAATGCAAGCGCGCTTATTACGGCGATGCTTATTTCAGTCGTAGAAAAAACATACTATAAAGCAGCCGGATTAAAGGAATATTATGTGGCAGCAAAAACCGGTACCGCTCAAATTGCGAGTAAAGACGGTGGTTATGATGAGCATAAAACCAATCATACGTTTGTTGGTTATTTTCCTGCCACCAATCCGAAGTTTGTCTTATTGGTTAAGTATGAAGAGCCGAAACAAGATTGGGCGGAATCAACCGCTGCGCCAGTTTTTAAAGACGTGTCAAAGTTTGTTTTAGATTATTATGCCGTACCGGGAGATAAAAAATAACGCTTACATTAATCATAAAAAAATTATTTAAAAAACGTATTATGTTCAAACCAATTTTGGAATCAATGCTTGGAAATTTATCAAAACAGATTATTAAAAAATATAAGCCTGATATTATTGGCATCACCGGTTCGATTGGAAAAAGTTCTAGTAAGGAAGCTGTGGCGGCGGTATTGCGTACAAAATTTTCTGTTCGTTATACTGCAAAAAATTATAACAATGAAATCGGACTGCCGTTGACCGTAATTGGAATTAAAAATCCACCCGGCGGATCGGTGTTGGGATGGTTGTCAGTTTTATTTAAAGCAAAAAAATTATTGTTAGTGCGTGATGAACACTTTCCAGAAATTTTAGTCTTAGAAATGGGTGCTGATAAACCGGGTGATATTGAGTATTTAACTGATATTGCGCCATGTAAAGTTGGGGTTTTGACCTTTATTTCTCATGCGCATACTGAATTTTTTAAGACCATTAAAAAAATTTCACAAGAAAAGCGCGTAATTATTTCTCATTTGCGTCAAGATGGTTTTGCGGTACTTAATTTTGACAATGAAGTAGTGATGCAGAATATTGGCGCGACGAAGGCGGAAGTTATTACCTATGGTTTTAAAGAAGGTGCGGATTTACGCGCCACGGATGTGCATGTGGTTACTGACGAGGGCACTCATTGGCCAATAGGTTTAAATTTTAAAGTATTATATAGAGGGAGTGTTGTGCCTGTATTTTTACCTCGGGTTATTGCCAAGTCTGCCATTTCTGCTGCCTTATCCGGTTTGGCAGTAGGCACAATTTTTGGGGTTAATTTAGTTGAGGGTTCGCAGGCTATGTCAACGCTTGAAGGATTGCCTGGTCGTATGAAATTGGTGGAAGGAATTAAAGGTACGCTTATTATTGATGATACATACAATGCTAGTCCGGAAGCTTGTCGTTCCGCATTGGATGCGCTTGCTCAAGTAAAAGTTAAACCTGGTGCCCGCCGGTATGTGGCGTTGGGTGATATGCTTGAGCTTGGTCCGGAAACGGAGAATGCTCACCGTGAGCTGGGTTTTCGAGTGGCTGAGCTTGGTTTTGACTTTTTAATTACCGTAGGAGAAGCAGCAAAACATATTGCGCAGGCTGCTAAAGAAGCGGGTATTGAAGATAATAGGACGGTATCATTTGCAAGTAGTGCGGAAGCTGGTAAATTCTTACAAGAAAAAATAATGCCTGGTGATGTGGTGCTGATAAAAGGTTCTCAAGGTATTCGTATGGAAAAAATGGTAAAAGAAATTATGAATGAACCGTTGCAAGCAGAAACTATTTTATGCAGACAAGGAAAAGAATGGGTTTAATGTCAGATTTTTTATGCCAGAGTTACCAGAAGTGGAAACAGTGCGGCGTGATTTAGTGCCGGTGCTAGTAGGAAAGAAAATTACCAAGATAACAGTGTTGCATGCAGCGCCTGTTAAAGACGGGGTAAAAAAATTTATTAAGAGCTTGCAATTTAAAACAATACATCATATTGATCGTATTGGTAAGTTGCTGGTAGTTGATGTCGGTGAAGGTGTGTTTTTATTAATCCATCTAAAAATGACGGGGCAGTTGATCTATCGAAAAGGAGCAACTACCGTAGAGGGCGGTCATAGCTTGTCCGGTTTTAAAGATGTGCCTATGCCGTCGACATTTACATGGGTGGTATGGCATCTAAACGATGGTTCGGATTTGTATTTTAATGACATGCGTAAGTTTGGGTATTTAAAAATTGTGGACGCTCAAGAGAAAGATCGGATTGTGGCGCGATATGGTGCGGAGCCGCTTACCAAAAAATTTACACTGGATTATTTTTTAAAAATTTTAGAAAAAAGAAATACCCCTATAAAATCATTGCTTCTTAATCAGACACTTGTTGCTGGTATCGGCAATATTTATGCGGATGAGATTTGTTTTGATGCAGGTATTTTTCCAGGGATACGCGTCGCTATATTAACGATGAAACAGAAAAAAAAGTTATTTCAATCTATTGGGTCTATTTTGAAAAAAGCAATTAAATATAAAGGAACCACATTTAAAAATTATCTTAGTCCTCACGGTAAGAAGGGTAATTTTCTTGATTTTTTACAAGTATATCAACGTGAAGGTAAAAAATGCCTGCGGTGTGATGGGGGAATTATTGCTCAAAAAAGAATCGGTGGTCGTAATTCTCGATATTGTCCACTCTGCCAGAAAGTGCTACACTAATAGTATTCTGAATAATTATATCTATAAAATCTGTATATGAGTATTAAATTTGAATTGCCTAAATTAGACTATGCGTATGATGCTTTGGAGCCATATATTGATGCCAAAACAATGGAATTTCATCATAGTAAGCATCATGCCGCGTATTTGGAAAAATTTAATGCTTTTTTAGAAAAAAATCCTTTTTTAAAGTACGATGCTGCTGAGGAATTATTGATGCAACTTAATACGTTGGAGATAAGCGAAGAAGATAAAAAAATACTAAGAAATCATGGTGGAGGATATGTAAATCATGCATTTTTTTGGAAATTAATGGGTCCGGAAAAAGAAGTGAACGCTGCACTGGCTTCAGATATTACAACAGAATTCGGGTCTTTGGAAGCTTTTAAAGCCATATTTAACCAGGCGGCCATGGGTCAGTTTGGCAGCGGTTGGGCATGGCTGGTGCGCGACGAGCATAAAAAATTGCAAGTGTATGCCCTGCCTAATCAGGATTCGCCGCTTTCTATGGGGCATCAACCGTTATTAGCGCTTGATGTATGGGAGCACGCATATTATTTAAAATATCAAAATAAACGTGCGGAGTATATTGAAAATTGGTGGAATGTAGTGAAAATTATTTAGTAGAATTATCATTTCATGTTTGGTGATACATTTGATACAGTGCGTTTTTTTCAAGACAGCCAAAACAATGTTGGTGATTTTTCTTTTTTAAAAAAAGATACTGTTCACAGCGCAGAAGGTCAGCTGGCGGTAGATGTTTTGCAAACTGAGCATGAATTAATCGTGGTAGCGGCAATGGCTGGTACCAAGCCTGAACATATTCAACTGCATTTGCACAATGATTTGCTAACGATCAGAGGCGAGCGTTTTTCTCCGGTTAGTGTTGCCGGAGAGTATTTTTATCAAGAGTGTTATTGGGGGAAATTTTCACGTAGTATTATTTTACCGGCAGATGTGCGAGCGGAGTTGGCTCAAGCTCAATATAGCAACGGCGTGCTTACCATTAAATTGCCTAAAATAGATAATCGTAATAGTATTCCTATTATGGTTATTGAAGAATAATATATAAAATACATGCAAGAAGAGATTAAAAAAATTGTACCAATAGAGTTTAATCATCATCCATGGCGAACCAGGGTTATTATGGCAGGGTTTGTATTTTTATTTTTACTGGTAGGTAGTATTGGAGGTAGCTGGGCTTATACCATATTGTATAAAAATAAAATTTTTCCTGGTGTGTATTTGGGTAATCACCATATTGGTGGTTTGACTAAAGATCAAGCAAAAGAATTTGTGGAAAATTTTAATAATCGCATTGCCAAAGAAGGGATTGATTTTAAGTATACAGACACAAATAACACAGTACGTGATTTTAAATTGCCATCTGTGTCGGCAGAGGATAGTTCTGTTGAAATGGTAAAACTAGATAGTAATAGGTCGGTAGAGCAGCTATTTGCTATCGGTCGTAGCGGCAATGTGATCACTAATCTTTTTCAGCCTGTATTGCTGAGATTTTTTGACGATACTGTTGTGCCTGCGCCGGTTATTGTTGAGGATCGTTTTATCTCAAGTCTGGAAAATTATATGCGAGTTTTTGGTGAGCCGGCGCGTAATGCAAATTTTAACATTACGAGCTTATCTCCGTTGCAATATACAATAGTACAAGAAAAAACAGGATCAGTTTTTGATTATGAAGACGCCAGAAAAAAATTAACCGGTCAGTTGGCGTACATGGCTTTATTGCCGGTGATGATTTTGGAAAAAGATTTTAGACCGGATGTTTTGGTAGCGGATCTTGGTCAGTTGGCATCAAGCATGCAGGAAATTTTTAATTATGGCAATCTCAATTTAACGTACACTGATCCACAAACGAGTGTTCGTAAAGACTGGGCGATCAGTCCGCTTATGTATTCTAACTGGATGGAAATTCGTCGAGAAAATGGTGAGCCGATTTTTGCATTAAATAAAGAAAAAGTTTTAGCCTATCTTGAGACGTTGCGTCCGTTTATTAATACACCAGCCAAAGATGCTAAGTTTATCATGGAAAATGAGCGCGTAAAGGAATTTCAAGCTAATCAGTCAGGGCTTATTTTAAATGAAGAAAAAACATATGCCGATTTGGATACGGTGTTTAAAGAAAGAAATTATCACCCTGCTGAATTGGTAAAAACAGTTACTGTCTCAATTGATATTGTGGAGCCTAATGTAGTGATGTCTAATGTTAATAACTTGGGTATTATGGAAGTGGTTGGAGTAGGGTACTCTACCTTTAAAGACAGCCACACTAATCGTATTAAAAATATTGCCAATGCGGTAAAGCGGTTAAATGGTATTTTGATTAAGCCTGATGAAGAATTTTCTGCCAATAAATATGCGGGTCCTTACATAGCTGAGAACGGGTTTTTACCTGAAATGGTAATTAAAGGAAACAGAATTATTCCAGAAATTGGCGGTGGTATGTGCCAGATCGGCACAACTCTTTTTAGAGCCGCAATGAACTCTGGTATGCCAATTACCGAGCGGCGCAATCATTCTTTGGTTGTGAGTTATTATGCAGATCCGGTCAATGGCAATCCAGGTACAGACGCGACTTTGTATGAACCAAATGTAGATTTTAAATTTAAAAATGATACAGGTGGATATTTGCTTTTACAAACTTCAATCGATTATGTAAAACAAGAATTAGTGTTTACATTTTGGGGTAAAAGTGATGGTCGTAAAGGATCGTACACTCATCCTGTTGTAAACAAGTGGATCCCTGCCGGAGAACCACAAGAGGTTGTAGTAACTGATTTAAAACCCGGAGAACGAAAATGCCAAAATGCATTTAGGGGCGCCATGACTTCATTTACATACACAATTATTAAGCCAAACGGTGAAAAGGTAGATAAAGTATTTGATAGCTATTATCGTCCGTTGTCACAGATTTGCATGGTTGGCGCGCCAGTTTCAACCAGCACAGTTTCTTCAGCTGAGATCGGTGAGCCAGGGCAGTAACGTTGTTATGTTAAAATTAAAACACCCCTGTTCAAGTTAATTGAACAGGGGTGGTTAGTATATATTGAGGGAAGTAAATTCCCCCTTAAACCGCACCCAAGAAGATGTATTAAAGAAGAAAACGAGCCGAAGCCTGTTGGTCCCTCTAACACATCTCCATGCTTGTCGTGGATACGGGATGATACATGCTAGCGTTACGTTTTTAGATCTCTATCATGCACTACCCTTACCCAGATGCGAAAGTGTGTTCCGAAACAATTTTCTAACTTGATTGCCTTGTGTTTTCTATAGAAAAGTACTGTTAGGCAGTTATTCATTTTCGGTAACTGTGGATTGTATACTAAAATGATAATTTTGTCAAGAGCTACGTAGGGGATAACTCGGTATTTCTGCTAATTTTAGCCAAAATAATAAAAACCCTCCATATGTGTAGATGAGGAGGGTTTGTATATTTTATAGAAATTATTGTTTTTCAATGACTTTATCGATCAGACCGTAATCGAGTGCTTCTGCGGCAGTCATAAAGTTATCTCTATCGGTATCTTTTTCTATTTGGGTAAGGGTTTTGCCTGCATGCTTAGCCATTAACTGGTTTAACCTTTCTTTCATTTTTAAAATGCGTTCTGCGCGAATTTTAATATCGCTTGCTTGACCTTCCATGCCGCCCATAACTTGATGAATCATTATTTCAGAGTTTGGTAAAGCGAGACGTTTGCCTTTGGCGCCAGCACCAAGAAGAAAGGCACCCATGCTTGCTGCCATACCAATACAAATAGTGCTTACATCCGGCTTGATGTAGTTCATGGTATCAAAAATTGCCATACCGGCAGTCACTGACCCTCCAGGAGAGTTGATGTATAGCTTGATATCTTTTTCCGGATTTTGGTTTTCCAGAAATAATAATTGTGCAATAATAACATTGGCAACGGTGTCATCTACGGCAGTGCCAAGAAAGATAATTCGATCTTGCAATAAACGAGAATAAATGTCGTATGCGCGTTCGCCAAAACTGGTTTTTTCGATTACGGTTGGGATTAGATATTGAGCGGTAAGTGTATCCTTCATAGGGTTAAAATTTTTTAGTTATATATAATTATACAACGGTCTGTGCTTTTTGTAAATCTACGATTCTGCGTACGATCTGCTCTACATTTCCGTCTACTGTAAATCCGGCTGCCTTTTTATGACCTCCACCGCCAAGTTTTTTTGCCAGTGCCGAAACATCAATATCATCTCTGGTAGTGCGGAAGCTGCCCTTCATAGTTCCATTTTCCGTTTCTTTCATAAAAAGCGAGATAGAGGAATCGTCATTGAGCTTGTTTAAAAAGTTTGCAATACCTTCTACGTCAGCATCGTTGGCGCCGTGTTCAGTCATATCTTTGTTGGTGAGATATGTGTATGCCATATTTATGTCGCTTTGTTTATTTAATCTGCTGAGTACAATACCCCATAATTTTAGCAAGTGGATAGATTTATTTTGTAATAGCGATCTGTTAATGATGAGCCAATTTGCGCCCAAGCGCAGAAGTTGTCCGGCAGCGGTCAGTGATGTATGTGATGTTGCGGAGTTGGTAAAATTATCTGTATCTGTTATCAGTCCGGTCAAGAGCGCAGTAGCCATTGTTGGAGTAATGGTAATGTTATTTATTTTAAAAAAATTATAGACAACTTCGGTTGTCGATGCCCAGTTGTCCATGACAAGATTGTAGCGACCGTATTTTTCATTTGTTGCGTGATGATCGATATTTACTATGGTGGCATTATGTTCTTTGAGCAGTTCGGCGACGCCGGCATACCGTAAATCACCACAATCAAGAACGGTAATAGTATCAACATCTCTAAAGACAAAAGGGTCGTTGCTTACCAGTCCTATATTGTGTAAAAAGTTAAATTTATCAGGCACGGAAGAGAGGCAGAATATCTTTACTTGCTTGCCATGATTAAGCAGATACTGAGCAAATGCTACGGCTGAGCCAAGCGTGTCGCCATCAGGATTTTGATGAGAAACCAAAGCGATTCTTTCAGCGCTTTGAATATGATCATGAATTTGTTTGGCGGTTGTGTGCATACAATTAGATAACAGGCGATTGTATACTTATTTTTTGTCCCTGTCAACCCTGCGAGGTTGTGGGTGCTTGAGGTCAAGGGTGAAGGTATGATATATTATAGTCCGTGAGTTCTGAACATGTGAGATTCTATGATTGTATGTATTTAAAACGTTTAGAAATTAAAGGATTCAAATCATTCGCCGAAAAGACAGTTTTGGATTTTTTGCCGTATAAAAATAACAGATATAGCATTACAGCTATTGTTGGTCCAAACGGTTCTGGTAAATCCAATGTTTCCGATGCAATTCGATGGGTGATGGGCGAGCAAAGTTTGAAGACATTGCGTGGTAAAAAAAGTGAAGATGTTATTTTTAATGGTTCGGAAGCAAAAGGGCAGTTAAGTGCGGCAGAGGTTACTATGGTGTTGGACAACAGCGTACCTTCATTTGGTGAAAATCAAAGTAGCGTAATGCCAGATTTTTCAGAAATTACTGTATCACGCCGGTTGTATCGTTCGGGAGAAGGTGAGTATCTGATTAATAATAATCCGGTTCGTTTATTAGATGTTTATTTATTTTTAGCTCAAGCGCAATTTGCTCAACATTCGTATAGTGTGGTCGGTCAAGGTACTATTGATAAGCTGCTTACCGTAAGTCCGGCAGAGCGTAAAGATTTTTTAGATGAAGCATCAGGTATTAAGGAGTTTCAGATTAAGCAGCATCAAGCGCAATTAAAAATTGCGCGTACGAAAGAAAATTTAGATCAGGCGCAACGTTTGGCCGATGAAGTGGAGCCTCGATTAAAAATTTTAGCAAAGCAAGTTAAAAAATTGGAACGAAGACAAGAGATAGAAGTTGAATTAAAATCAAGCCAAGAAAAATTTTACGCTTCTGTATATATAGCCAACAAGACAGAGCTTGATGCGTTGATGAATACATTATCGCAGGTGGAAGAGCAGTACCGTATTGCTTTTGCCGAATTGGATCAGGTGCAGCACGAGCTGTCTGTTCTTGCGCGCGCCTCAACACGACAAGAAGTATTTAATGAATTGCAGAATAAATTTCAGCTGATCGTGCGCGAAAAAAATGAAATCGAGCGCCAGCTTGCGATCAAAGATGGTCAAATGCGCACTGAGTATGGCAGAGAAGGAAAGCAAAATATTTCTTGGCTTGAAGAAAAAATACACGGATTGGTGTTTCAGTATGATTCTGTGTCTGTGCAAATTAGTGAATTACAAACCGAATTGGAAAAAATAACTGCCTTGGTAGCGGAACAAAGATCTGTGCTAGAACAGGTTGCTGCAGAAAAAACTCAGTCGCAAGTAAAAGTGTCAGAACTTGAAAAACAAATTTTCTTTGATCAGTCTGAACATAATTATCGCCAGTTTAGCGGTTTGTTTGCGGTGCAGTCGGTGTTGGAAAATAAAGACCGATTCGGAGTTGTGTATGGTTTGGTGGCGGAATTGGGTGAAGTGGAAGAGAAGTATCGTCTTGCGTTGGAGGTTGCAGCCGGATCGTACCTATCTGCGTTAGTTGTGGAGAATGAAGAAGTCGCACGTTTGGGGATTGAATTTTTGCGTCATAATCGATTGGGTGTGGCGACATTTTTACCACTCAATAAAATTAAATCAAGAATGGCCGATATCGAGTCCCAACAGGTATTGTCTATGCCAGGGGTAATTGGGTTAGCTTCAGAAATTGTGAAGTATGAAGAAAAATTTTATAATATTTTTTCTTTTGTATTTGGACAAACTATTATTGTGGAAGACTTAGTTACAGCTCAGAAAATAGGAGTTGGTCGTGTGCGCATGGTTACTCTTGCCGGAGATGTTATTGAAAAAAACGGGGCGATGAAAGGTGGTTTTAAACAAATTAAAAAAGGATCACTCGGTTTTTCCAGTCATCTGTCTTGGAGTCAAGATAAATTGGCTCAATCACAACAGCAGGTAGAAGTTGAAAAGCAAAAAATTTCTGATTTAGAAGTGCGCTATGAAAAAACAAAAGAAGTGTTATTGACACTTGAGTCAAAAAAAGAAATTATTAGCTCTAAATTAAATATTTTAGAAAGTGAAATTAAAAAAATAGGTGAAGAAAAAGGCGGGCTAGAGCATGAGCTTGCTTTGTGTAATGCGGATCCGGCACAAATTGGTATGTTGGTAGCGCAGCTGGCGATTGAAAAAGAAGATTTGGAAAAGCAAAAAATTGCCAAAGAAAAAGAGGTTCAAACGTATGCGGATAAAATTGATAATTTTAATAAAGAAGAAGAGGAAAAAAAGCAGCGTGTATTCGCGTTGCAAGATTTGATGCAAAAAAAGCAAAACCACCTTAATGAAATTTTAGCAAAGAGAAGTGATGTTAAAATTGAAGTGGCAAAATTGGATACAAAACAAGAAGCAATTGCCGAAGAAGCTCGTATGGAGCTAAGTGTATCTATTGAGTCTATTATTCAAGCGCATCCAGCTACGGCAGGTCATGATGAGGTAGCGGTATTATTGGACGAGATTCAGAAATTAAAATATCAGCTCAGTTTGATCGGTGGTATTGATACAGAAGTGGTCGGTGAGTATCAGCAAACTAAAGAACGTTTTGATTTCTTGTTTGGTCAGATTGCCGATTTGCGTGCGGCTTTTGCGGATTTAGAAAAAATGATTGTTGAGCTTGATGAAATTATGAAAAAGAAGCGCGCTGCTTCATTTAAAAAAATTCGCAAAGAATTTGATAGATATATCAAAATATTATTTGGTGGTGGTGATGGGGATATTTTTGAAATTTATGGAGAACCAGAAGAAGAGAATGAAGAGGTGTTATCAACAGAAGAGTCGGTTGCTGCTGAAGAAAAGCCAAAGCATGCTGATAAAGTGTTAACTGGTATTGATATTTCTATCAATCCTCCGGGGAAAAAAGTTAAGAATATCAATACGTTGTCCGGAGGTGAGCGAACGCTTGCTTCTATTGCCCTTATTTGTGCAATTTTAAGTTATAACCCATCTCCGTTTGTAGTGCTTGATGAGGTTGAAGCTGCGCTGGACGAGGCTAATACTCGTCGTTTTGCTGAAATTGTAGCTGAACTATCTTCCAAGTCACAGTTTATTATTATTAGTCACAACCGAGTTACAATGCATGCTGCAGACGCTCTCTATGGAGTGGTGATGAATAATGACGGTATCTCTAAGCTTCTTAGTGTAAACCTGGAAGAAGTATCGCATTACGAAACCGCAAAAGCCTAACGATCTGTCAGTATTGACAAATAAGCAAAGTTGGTATATATTATTGATGCTCTTAAAACGTCACTTTTTAATCAAAAATAATAAATTATTAATATTATTTTATAGTGGAACACAAATATGTTAACTATTCGTTTGCAAAGAATCGGTAAAAAGAATGCTCCTACGTATCGTTTGGTTATCGCTGAAAAAGGCAGAGATACTCAAGGAAGAAATTTAGAAATTTTAGGAACGTTTAATCCTCGTGCCAAAGAAAATGCTTTGGTGCCAAATATTGAACGTATTAAATATTGGTTAGCCAAAGGCGCTCAAGCTTCTGGTACATTGCATAATTTATTTTTACAAGCCGGCATCATCAATGGTGAAAAGAAAAAGAAAGCTGTATATATTTCTACCAAGCGTGCCGCTAAAATTGCAGAAAAGAAAAAAGCTCAAGCAGCCGCTGAAGCTTCTGCCGTCTAATTTTGATTGACCCGTTTTTGAAGATTTGGTATTATATGAGTACGCAGAACTGGTGGAGTTGATCCACGGTCGACAGGCTGCAATTAAAATTTGAAGCATGATACACATTATGATGGAAGCTGATCAACAGTTTGTAGAGACACTCGTAAAATCGATTGTCAATAATCCTGAAGATGTTAAAACATTGCGCACTATAGATGAAAGAGGAGTGCTTATTACTTTAGATGTTAATCCAGCCGATATGGGCTATGTGATTGGCAGACAAGGTCAGACAGCTCGCTCAATCCGCACTTTGCTCAAGATCGTTGGCGCCAAGCACAATGCTCGCGTTAACCTCAAGATCAATGAACCTGCCGGAGGTAGAGCACCTCGTATGAATCAAATGGACGACCAACATATGGATCACCAAATGATTGATACAAGCGCAGTAGATAACTTGAACATCTAGTTACAGCGCAGGGTTTTTGAAGACGTTGCCCTGCACGATTTCGCTAAAACAAATTTTTTAAACCACTCTCGGGAAACCGAGGGTGGTTTTGTATTTATGTATACATTTGAGATTTTTTGCCAACAATGTTATTATCAAGTAAATATATGAAATTTGAAGTTCTTACAATTTTTCCAGAAATAATTTCTGATTACGCCAACCAGAGTATTTTGGGTCGAGGGCAAAAAGCCGGGCATATTCAAGTGCAACCCCATGATTTTAGAAAATTCTCCAGTGATAAACGTGATCATGTTGATGATACACCATATGGTGGTGGACCGGGAATGATACTGCAAGTGCAGCCGATTTTTGATTGTTTGAAAAATTTAGGTCTTGTTACTGAAGATAAAAATGGTAAACCAAAGAAACATAAAATTAAAAATACCAAGGTGATAATTATGGATCCGGCTGGAAAAAAATTTGATCAAAAAATGGCTAAGAAATTTTCAAAATTAGATAAACTAATTTTAGTAGCAGGCAGGTATGAGGGGTTTGATGCGCGAATTTATAAGATGGTAGATGAGCGAGTTTCGGTTGGTAACTATGTTTTGGCTGGTGGTGAGTTGGCAGCTTTGACAATTATAGAGGCTACGGCTCGTTTAGTGCCTGGTGTGTTGGGAAATCAAAATTCTCTTAAAGAAGAAACATTTGAAGGAGGTAAAAAAGAATATCCGCAGTATACGCGACCAGAAAATTTTATGGGTTTAAAAGTTCCTGATGTATTATTATCCGGTGATCATAAAAAGATAGAAGATTGGAGAAAAGAACAGAGTAAATAGTTTGGTATAAAAAAACGAAACCCTCGGAACGCGTTGCGTGCCGAGGGTTGTGTATTGCAATTCTTCGTTGTTACGGTTTGCGCATGATCTCCATTTCTGCAAGGTATTCCGTGTAGTGTTCGCGAGGCATTCCAACTTGCAGGCTCAGGATGTCCGGCACAATCACCATTTGATTCGCTTGTTGAGCGTATCCGTTGGAGCGGAAGAAATGCCGAAGCACTTGATCGTGACCGAAGGCGACGTGCATTTGCTCGTGCACTATATCGTCCAAGGATGTGATAGTGCTGATTGACTCGGCGGAGATGTTGCCAAATTTGCTTTGCAGCACCTCGATCTTCTTCCAAGTTTCTTCATCAAGCGCAGCTGTGAAGTACGATACCAGTACGCTGAATGTGGAGTAGTTTCTGGAGGGGTCTGCGCGTTTGAGTGCGGAACTGTCAATCACGTTAATGAAATCTCCGTAAGGGCGCGCAGCGGTGACCACCGCCCTTTTAATCTCTTGGAGCATCTCTCTGTCTGTTTGCGTGATCGGAGTGTTCGGGCTGATGGGTGTTGGCGCAAACGTTTCAGTTGTGTTGACTAGTCCCAAGTGTTGCAGCTCTGCAGAATCGCGCTCATTGCGACTCAGGTTCCACTCTTCTTCAATCTCTCGAGCGAGAGTATCGAAAGGACATGTGTCGTGTATGGCGCTTGCACCGATCCAATTTCCGCCCGGGGTACACAGAGCGCCTCGTGCGAGCTTGATCGGATGTGTGTCATCCTTCCTTTCCAGGAAGAGGCATTTCTTGTTACTCTCTCTGTAAATAATGGCGGTTGTTGCCATGTTTGTAATGTGCGGTTTCATGGGTTTCTCCCGATGGAGTGATAGAATTGCATGTGTCACTCAAGCGGTCAGCATAACCACTGGGCGAACAATGGAATTTAGCATAAAAATGAGCACTTGTCAATCAGAAAACAGTGGGTAATTTTTATCCCCAAGTTACCCACATGAAAAGCCCTTGACAGACTAAAAGAGCAGTGTTAAGATGTAGAAGTTAAAAAAAGTTAATAAATCTACGGCAAAAAATTCTCATTAAAACTAAATATTCTCAAGTAAGTCCGCTATGTGGAAACTGCTTGCCTCGCACTAAAAAGTGAGGGAAAGAAAAAAGAGCAATCAAGATTTGATTTCTCTTTTTTCTTTCTAGTCAGGTAACTGGAAAGAAAAAAGTTTTTAGCTTCAAGCTAAAAAGTACATTGACAACACAAATGTGACAAAGACCACAAAAAAAGTCTATCCAAAAAAACTCGAGTTATTTCGAGTATAAATAAAAAATAAATCCAAAAATGATAACTTGTTCATCAACCCTTGCAACTTCGGTTGTATAGGGTGAACAAAAATCAAATCTCTTTTTTTAAGAGTTTGATCCTAGCTCAGGATGAACGCTGGCGGCGTGTTTAAGGCATGCAAGTCGTACGAAGGTGGCTTATAGCACTAAGGTTTAGAAAACAGTTCTAAGCTTGAGTGCTATGAGCTACTTCAGTGGCAAACGGGTGAGTAACACACTGGTAACCTACCTTCAAGACGGGGATAGCTCGCCGAAAGGCGAATTAATACCCGATGGTAATGCGGGGACACAAGTCATTCGCATTTAAAGTCGCAAGACGCTTGAAGAGGGGCCTATGTCTGATTAGCTAGTTGGTAGGGTAATGGCCTACCAAGGCTACGATCAGTAGCAGGCGTGAGAGCGTGACCTGCCTCACTGGGACTGAGACACTGCCCAGACTCCTACGGGAGGCTGCAGTCAAGAATCTTCCACAATGGGCGAAAGCCTGATGGAGCGACGCCGCGTGCAGGATGAAGGCCTTCGGGTCGTAAACTGCTTTTATAGGGGACGAATTAGTGACGGTACCCTAAGAATAAGAGGTTGCTAACTCTGTGCCAGCAGCAGCGGTAATACAGAGACCTCAAGTGTTATCCGGATTTATTGGGCGTAAAGCGTCCGCAGATTGTTTGACGGGTCAGGGGTTAAAATCCAATGCTTAACATTGGAATTGCCTTTGAAACTATCAAGCTAGAGGGTGGAAGAGGTAAGCGGAATTGCAGGTGTAGTCGTAATAAGCGTTGATATCTGCAAGAACACCAAAGGCGAAGGCAGCTTACTGGTACACTTCTGACGTTCATGGACGAAAGCGTGGGGAGCAAACAGGATTAGATACCCTGGTAGTCCACGCCCTAAACAATGCACACTAGATATTGGCAGTATCGACCCTGTCAGTGTCGCTTAAAAAAGTTAACACATTAAGTGTGCCGCCTGGGGAGTACGGCCGCAAGGCTAAAACTCAAAGGAATAGACGGGGACCCGCACAAGCGGTGGAGCATGTGGTTTAATTCGACGATAAACGAGGAACCTTACCTGGGCTCAACTACTAGCTGCATATAACCAGAAATGGATATAGCCTTCGAGGGTGCTAGATAGGTGCTGCATGGTTGCCGTCAGCTCGTGCCGTGAGGTGTACCGTTAAGTCGGGAAACGAGCGCAACCCACGTCGTGTGTTAAATATACACACGAGACTGCCCGCGCAAGCGGGAGGAAGGAGTGGACGACGTCAAATCAGCATGGCTCTTACGTCCAGGGCCACACACATGCTACAATGGCCGGCACAATGGGTTGCTAAACCGCGAGGTGGAGCTAATCCCATCAACTCCGGTCTCAGTTCAGATTGAAGGCTGCAACTCGCCTTCATGAAGTTGGAATCGCTAGTAAACGCGTATCAGCCACGGCGCGTTGAATACGTTCTCGGGTCTTGTACTCACCGCCCGTCACACCACGGGAGTTGGCAATGCCCAAAGACCCCGCCTTGACCGCAAATATTTTGCGATCAGAGCGGGGTCAAAGGCAGGGTCAATGACTAGGGTGAAGTCGTAACAAGGCATCCGTAGCGGAAGCTGTGGATGGATCACCTCCTTTCTGGAGATACTCAATCGAAAGATTGTGACTCTGTCGAGCCTGGCAACGCAAGTTGCAGAGGCGCTTGCGATAAACTTTTAGTTTATCAAAAGTTCTGAAAGGATAGATCAAATTTCTGTGTAATCTTTGTCACATTTGTGAAGTTAATGCAAAAACCGCCTTATAGGTGGTTTTTGTTTATAAAATCAGTTCTTGGCTCTTGATTTTTTATTTTATTTTTGTTAAACTTGATTTTGCAAAAGTTAAAAATTAAAAGGGCGGCTAGCTCAGATGGTTAGAGCGCGTCACTGCAAACAACAAGTGAGGAGAAGTCAGGAATTTATTCGTGAATTCTCCGAACGCCGTTGTTTATCCCCGAAGGGGTTAATGACGAGTTGTGGAAAAATTAAGTTTAAAAATTAAAAGGGCGGCTAGCTCAGATGGTTAGAGCGCGTCACTGATAATGACGAGGTCGGAGGTTCGATTCCCCCGCCGCCCACAGTAAAAACAATTAAGCCGCTGATCTTTTTACGCACGGGCAATTAGCTCAGTTGGTTAGAGCGTCACATTGACATTGTGAAGGTCAGAGGTTCGAGTCCTCTATTGCCCACGGTAATTGTTGTTATTGATTTATTGCCTGTGTCCAGGCTTTTTTTTGATTAAGTGTATCGTAGTTGCAAAAGACTATGCAGTACTGTAAAATACCGTAATATAATTTAATGTATTATGAAGGAAGAAGAAAATTCCAATCCAAAAAAATCCTTAGCGTCCTCGCTATTAAATAGCGTCGGTCGATTTTTATTAGACATGGTAAAAGTTACCGTGTTGGCAGGTTTAACTATTACCTTAGTTAGATATTTTTTATTTAAACCTTTTTATGTGAAAGGTGCTTCCATGGAGCCGAATTTTTTTGATAAGGAGTATCTTATTATAGATGAAATTAGCTATCGTTTACGTACGCCACAAAGAGGCGAAGTGGTTGTGTTTAAATACCCAGAAAATCAAAAAGAATTTTTTTTAAAAAGAATTATTGCTTTACCAGGAGAAAGAGTAAAAATTTCTGAAGGTAAAATAACTATTTATAATGATCAGCATCCGGAAGGAGTTGTGTTAGATGAGCCGTATTTGCCTTCGGATTTATTGACAAGCGGCGAGCGATCTTTTGTGCCTCTTACTGCAAATCAGTATTTTGTTATGGGAGATAACAGACCTAATAGTTATGACTCTCGTCGTTTTGGCGCGGTGGATAAAAGTTTGTTGGTCGGCAGGGTTTTTTTAAGAGGCTGGCCTTTTAATCGGGCTGAAATTTTTAATGAACCAGAATTAAATATTTAAGTATGTCTAAGCAGAAAAAAATAGAAAAGAAAAAAATAATTAAAAAAGCAAAACCTGAAAAAATTAAATCAAAAAGTGAAGCGCGTGTAGAATCGTCTGCTAATGCCGGAAGTAAGAAGGCGTATTCTCTGTTGCGTGGCATGCATGATATTCTTCCAAAAGAAGAAAAATATTGGAAAAGTTTATATCACGCTGCGGAGAATTTGGCAGAGCATTTTCAGTTTGGCAGAATTGAGACTCCTTTATTGGAAGAAAATAGTTTATTTGTTCGTTCAATTGGTAGAGGCACCGATGTGGTAGATAAAGAAATGTATTCTTTTGAAGATCGGGATGGGAATAAGGTTGCGCTTCGTCCAGAAAATACTGCGTCGGTAGTGCGTGCTTATATAATGCACGGCATGTGGAATTCGATACAGCCGGTAAAAATGTGGTATTGGGGACCTATGTTTAGGCATGATAGGCCGCAAGCAGGTAGATTTAGACAATTTCATCAAGTAGGATTTGAAACTGTTGGTGATGGTGATCCTGTTCAAGACGCAGAATTGATTTTAGTTGCTCATAATTTTTATAAAGATCTTGGTTTGCCGGTTGAAGTGCACATAAACAGTATCGGTATGCCGGAAGAAAGACAAAAGTATAAAAATGCTCTTGTTGATTACTATCGTAGTAAAAGAAGTTATTTGTGCGATGATTGTAAGCAGCGGATGGCAAAAAATCCATTACGTTTGTTAGATTGTAAACAAGAAAAATGTCAGCCAATCAAAGAAGAAGCTCCTCAAATCATCGCTTGGTTGGAAGAAGAATCAAAAAATCATTTCATGAAAGTATTGGAATATTTAGATGAATTGGCAGTGCCGTATGTGTTAAAGCCAGGTCTTGTACGCGGTTTGGATTATTATACGCGTACCGTATTTGAAATTTATCCTGTTATTAATGAGAGTCCTGATACGGAGCCAGGCGCTCAAAGCGCTTTAGGTGGGGGAGGCAGATATGATTTGTTGGTAGAGGAAATGGGTGGAAAAGCAGCTCCGGCAGCTGGTTTTTCTCTTGGTATAGAGCGCTCTGCTTCAGCTTTGCGTCAGTATTTTGATTCTCAGCAAATTAAGTTTGCAGGAGTGCAGTTTGATGCGTTTATGGCACAGCTTGGAGATCAGGCTCGCCGTCGTGCGCTCAAAACAATCAATGAATTACGGTCCTCAGGCTTAAAAGTTGCCTATAATTTTTCTAAAAACTCTCTCAAGAGTCAGTTGGAAGCAGCTAATAGCTTACAAGTACCCTATGCATTGATTCTGGGTCAAAAAGAGGTGCAGGACGGAACGATTATAATTCGTGATATGGAATCCGGTGTGCAAGAAATTGTGGATCAAAAGAAAGTTGAAAGTATTCTAAAGAAGAAATTAGACAGGTTTGACTTAAGCTCAAAATAATAGTATTATTAAGATGTTAAAATTAAACTTTAATTTAGAAAGCGAGGTGAACTTGTGTCAGAAGTAAAACGAAAGAAAAATGAATCATTTGAAGCTTTTTTGCGTCGCGTAAAGAAGCGCTGGCAACAATCCGGAAAGATTTTGCAAGTCAAAAAAATTCAATTTTACGAACGTCCAAAAAACAAGAATATGCGTAAGAAAAGTGCTTTGCATCGTTTGGCCGTTTCTCAAAAAATTGAGTACTTGAAAAAAATCGGACAGATGCCAGAAGAAACAAAACGCTTTGGAAGATAAAAGTTGCCAACGCTACAATTTTTGTTGCGTAACTGGCTTTTCATCTCTGATTAGTTTCGTTTAAATAAATTTTATAATTCCATTGTCCCATGCTTCAATGGATGCAAGAAAAATTTATATCAATCCTAAAAATTGCCATTACAGGAATAGTTCTGTCATTGGCTATTTTTAGTTATGCAGATTTTTCTTTAGCGCAGAGTGTGGCTGATCCAGGCAGTAGCTTGCAAACAGGGGTAGCGGTAATTGAGCAGCCTTTAGGTTTGCCTTCTACGGATATACGGTTAGTGGTGGCTAAAATTATTCGTGTTGCTCTTGGTTTGCTTGGTGTGGTGGCTTTAGCGCTTATTTTGTATGGAGGTTTTTTGTGGATGACTGCGGGTGGCAATGAAGAGCAAATTGGTTCAGCTAAAAAATTTTTATTAAACACAGCGATTGGATTGGCAATCATTTTAAGCGCGTATGCCATAGTCAGTTTTGTTATTAGTAAACTTACAGATGCGACTACCGGTGGCGATTTGGGCGGTGATACCGGCGGTGGTGTAGAGATGGTGCTAGATAATTTTCAAGGGAGTGGTGCATTAGGTCAGATTATAAAAGATCATTATCCGGCGCGCGAACAAAGCAATATTCCAAGGAATACGCGAATTGTTGTCAGTTTTCGTCGTCCTATTAAGATGGATAGTCTTGTAGAAGATACCAGTGGTGACGGTGTCTTTGGAAATTGCAAAACCACTGTAGAAAATTGGTATAACGATTGCGATCGAGTAAAAAATATCAATGATAGTTTGGTGAATATAAAAAGAGTAGATACAGGGGATAAAATTTTTGGAGCGGTAGCATTAGGGGCTGTCAGTACGGAAAATGGTGTTACAGGTGTGTATACGATTACTATCAAGCCAATCACCGATCAATCTAATCCGGCAGGTGGTTATTTGGGTAGTCCGACAGAATCTGTAGCGTATACAGTTCGGTTGGGGTCGGATATTCTACTTGATGATCCAGCCAACAATAATCCATCTATTTTCAGTGCCGGTATTATTGGAAATAATTATTATCAGTGGGGTTTTAGCAATGGTACCGCGCTTGATATTTCTCCGCCGGTAGTGGAAAATGTTTTTCCTGATCCAAATTCTGTTGAAGATAAAAATAGTGTTTTACAAATTAATTTTTCAGAACCTCTTGATCCTATCGGTATTACCGGAAAGTTTAATGTGGCTGCGGATCATTACTATGTAGATGGTCAAAATATTTTCTTAAAATCAGACAATAGCAGTGTGCCTGTAGGTAATTTTAGTTTAACCAATGGGTATAAAACATTAGAATTTACACCTTCTCAAGAATGTGGCAAGAACTCGTGTGGAAATAAAGTTTTTTGTTTGCCGGTTTGCGACAAACCCGGTGCGGACTGTACTCGGGATCAGTATCAGGTGTTGTTACGAGCAGCCAAAACCATTAGTCCAAATTCTTTTGAAGCACAGCCGTTTTCTGGTGTAACTGATTTATCAGGTAATGCACTTGATGGCAACAAAAATAATATTCCAAACAGCGCCACAGGAACGTTGCCAATTTTTCCAAATCAAAAGCAGCCGGATAATTATTTCTGGAGTTTTTCTATTTCGAATCAAATTGATATGTCGGCTCCGTTTATTCAAACTATTACACCTGGTATTGATGCCGAAAATATTCGCTCTGATCAAGAATTAAGCATGGTCTTTAATAAAAAAATGAGAATTGATTCAATGTACTCAATTGGTATTGAAGAGAAACCTGCGCACGCAGTTCCAATTTGGAGAGTGCCTGCTTCAGCAGTGCGCTCAGATGGAACTACATATACCAGGTTAAATCATGGATCATTTATAGATTCTTCACGTCAGTATTATTTTACAGTGGTTAGCTCTACCGTTGAAGACTTACATTTTAATTGTTTTTATCCAGGCAAAGGTCCTCGTATGAGTGTTTTTCCTAATACTACTATTTCTCCTAGTTGTCAGGATGATAACCCGCAAAACTGCTGCCAAGTTGTAACTGAGCAGAATAAAGCTTTCTGTTGTAATGGCGTGGTAGGGGAAGGTATCTCAGCTTGTTTGAATGCCTTGGGGCAAAGCAGTATTTAACCAATAAGCCAATTTTAATTTAGTATATATGGTAGGTAGAAAAATAATACATTTAATCAAGCTATCTCTCGTTATTATTTTTTTATGTACTGGTATTTTTATTGCGAAAGAAGCTGTGTTTGCTCAAGTCAGTGCGCCTGATCTTGGTTTGCAGCCTGTAGAAAGTGCGATTGGTCTGCCGTCAACCGATATCAGATTAGTGGTGGCTCGTATTATTAAAACAGCTTTAGGGTTGTTGGGCATTGTTGCGTTGGTCCTCATTTTATACGGTGGTTTTGTTTGGATGACGGCAGGTGGAGATGAAGAAAAAATTTCTCAATCAAAAAAAATCTTATTAAACTCTGTTATTGGTTTGGCAATTATTTTATCATCATACGCTATTGCCAGTTTTGTCATCAATAAATTGGTAGATGCAACCGGTGGTAGTGTCGTAGAAAACGGGGGTGGTCCGGGATCAGGTGGTAATCCGTATTTTCCTTCAGATATTTTTTATGTAGATAGCTTGCCTCAAGGAGGTTCTTTGTGTGTGCGTAATGTGCATGCCGCTATTACATTTAACAGACCTGTTAATGTTGGTTCGCTCAATGGCAATGTAGTAGTGAGGTCAGCCGCTGGTGCTGAATATCCGGGTGAGTGGTCTTTAGTATCTCCAAATACGGCAGTTTTTGTGCCAAATGGAGATTGTGGCTCTGGTCCAAGCGATTGTTTTGCTGCCACAACAGAGTACTCAGTACATTTTTTAAACCCCTCCCAAATTATGAGTGGTGATGGGCAGTTGTCATTGAATTGTTCTATTAAAGCTGGTTGTGCGGATGTGCGTTTTACAACGGGTGAAGGTATTGATAGAAGTGGTCCGCGCATAACAATAGATCCAATTGCAAATGATGTATTAAGATCTGGTTCAGTGATACCGGTGGTAATTAGTTTTTCTGATGATAATGGTGTGCAGAAAGTGGACTTGTCTGCTGATAATTTTTTTGTCGGCAGTCAAACTATTTCGGGGTGTCAAAAAACAGGCTCAGTTACTGTCAATTGGCCGACATCGGGTATTGGAGTAGGTCAGCATACGCTGCTTGCTTCAGGGTATGATTGGTCTGGTTTAAGTGATAATACCAGTACGGTCGTGAATTTATTGCCACAGCATTGTTTTGATAATAGTTTGCAGGCAGATTTAGGTGAGATTGTAGTGGGTCCACCTGCATGTGGCGGTGAATGTGGTGCCTGTGTGGCATCGGCTTGTACAAATAATGCGCAGTGTGCTAGTGGTTTTTGCGACACCGTTGCTGGTGTATGTATTGATAAGATGAGGATTAATGCCGTATCACCTTTGTCAGGTGGTCCAGGTACATTAGTCACTATATCAGGAAATTATTTTGGCAATGTTCCGGGAAAAGTTTTTTTGAATAACAGAGAAATGCCGCTTGCTACAATGTGTGGAGCTGGTGCATGGAGACCTTGGCAAATTGTTGCAGAAGTACCACAAAATGCTACGAGCGGTTCGATTAGAGTAGAAACTGCGACCAGCACCGTTGGTCTAAAGTTTACGGATGCTACTAATGATAATTTTGGACCAAGAGTAAGTGATTTCGAAGTGAATGCTATAGTTCGACCAGGCATATGCTCTATAAATCCAGCCAGCGGATTGCCAGGCACAGAAGTGTCTATATCAGGAAAAAGGCTAGGAGCTGCGCCAGGTCAAGTTTCTTTTGGTGGGCAAAATGTATTGGTTAGTCTAGCAAATTGGGCAGATACACT
>Ga0154020_10000119_pt1 | contig 86474 bp, 61 predicted proteins | sample Klosneuvirus_201_FD_109709 | JGI IMG/M metagenome (GOLD analysis project Ga0154020, IMG submission 109709) | Active sludge microbial communities from wastewater, Klosterneuburg, Austria - Klosneuvirus_20160825_MG | ecosystem: Engineered > WWTP > Aerobic digester > Activated sludge | place...
CCCAGATGCCGTCTGGATCAACCCTCCCAGCCCCGAGCCACAACCTCTCGGGCCATCCCCAAAGGAGCCTCTACAGTAAATTCCCCCTATCCGCGGTGGCAGAGTTATTGACAGGTTCCGGCCGCGATATGATTTCCAGCTATGAGTGTCTTTGAGCGTCCGGTCTCTGATTACATGAGTGCTCCGGTCTGTAGCGTCTCCGCCGACGATACCACCGAGGATGCCAACCGAATCATGAGCGAGAAGCGGATCTCCTGCCTCGCTGTGCTGGGTCGCGATGGCCAACCTGCGGGTGTGGTCTCGCGATCCGATCTGCTGCGGGTCGCTCGGGTGATGGTGTTTGCGACCGGGAGTCCGCTGGCGCTGCAGCTTCCGTCGATGTGTGTCGGCGATCTGATGACGCCTCACTTTTTTTCGGTGTCCGCCAAGCAGTCGCTGACCGAGGCGGCGCAGGAAATGGTCACCAAGCGCATTCATCGCATGTTCGTGGTCGATGGTGGCAAGCCCGTCGGTGTCGTCAGTACCAAGGATCTGATGCGCGCGGTGATGGATGCCAAGCTCGCGACCCCGATCTCGGAGCTGATGACGGTGCCCGTGGTGACGGTCGAGTCGAGCGCACCGCTGTCCGACGCGGTGTCCACTCTCAGCCGAGCGCGGATCAGCGGCGTGGTGGTACTGGAAAATGGCGTGCCGGTCGGCATCTTTACGCAGGAAGAAGCGCTGGCTGCTCGCGACCGACCGGGCACGACGCCGATTGATGAAGCGATGAGCCAAGCGCTGCTCTGTCTGCCTGTGACGACGCCGATTTTCCGGGCCGCCGGATTTACGATCTCGACACGTGCCCGCCGGGTGCTGGCCATCGACCATCATCACCTCAAGGGAATCCTCACCGGGCTCGACTTTGCGCGCTGCCTGCTGCCCTCGTCGCCGCCGTCGAAGACCGCACAGTCGGCCTGATATGAACCAGTCTGTGCCGTCACGCCGCTCACGAATGCTGGGAGGGCTCTGGGGCTCGGTGGTCGGAGATGCGCTGGGCGTTCCGGTCGAGTTTACGACCCGCGCTGAGCGCGACCGCGATCCGGTTCGGGAGGTGCGCGGACACGGTACGTACAACCAGCCGCCGGGAACTTGGTCCGATGACTCGTCGCTGATGCTCTGTACGCTGCTCAGTCTGACCGAGCATGACTTTTCGTTGCACGATCTTGGCCAGCGCTTCGTGCGCTACCTGACGGAGTCCTATCTCACTCCACATGGCTCGGTGTTCGATGTTGGAATGGTGACCGCTCGGGCAATGGATCGACTGCGCGCCGGCAGTCTGCCCGAGGACGCCGGTGGCACGAGCGAACGGGACAATGGCAATGGCTCGCTGATGCGGATTCTGCCGGTCGCTCTCCGCTTCTATCGCGAGCCGCCGGGCGAGCTGGTCACACGGGCGCATCTGGCCTCGCGGCTGACCCACGGTCATCATCGCTCGCAGCTGGCCTGTGGCTATGCCTGTCTTTTGCTCGGACGGCTCCTCCAGGGCGACTCGGCGAGCGCGGCGTATGAGCACACCAACGCCCAAGTGAAGCGCATCTATGGAGCGGCGGAGTGGCAGACGGAGCTGCCTCACTTCGGACGACTCCTTTCGGGTCGGATCGCCGGAGAACCACGCAGCGCGATTCACTCCAGCGGCTATGTGATTCACACCCTGGAAGCGAGCGTCTATCTTTTGCTCCGCTGCGATTCCTATTCGCAAGCAGTGCTCGCCGCCATCAACTTGGGAGACGATACCGATACCACGGCCTGCGTCGTCGGAGGCATGTTAGGAGTCCGGCACGGTCAAGAGTCGATTCCCACAGAGTGGCTGACTCCGCTCGCGCGCCGCGACGATCTGTCCCGCTGGTTTGCGGAGTTTGTAAACCAGACGCTCGGCAGCGATTCCTAAGCGATTCCCAGAGGACTCCTAAAGGACTCCTAAAGGACTCCCTTAGAACGACAGACGTGCTCCCAAGCGCAGGTACAGAGGCGCTTGATAGCCGGTCGGCTGACCGAAGTTTACGTTGGGAACAATCTCTCGCCCATCGATGTCCTTGATGTGTTTGAGATCTGTGATCTTGCCATCGACAATCGGCGCAACATTCGAGTACGTGTAGTCGTCATCGACGTTGGTGACTTCGCGCTGGTTAAACAGGTTGATCACATCGGCGAAGACCGCCAGATTCACCTTTTTGCCAAGCGGATGATCGAAGCCGACGTGTAGATCGAACTGACTCACCGGAGGAGTCCGTCCGCCCGAGCCACGCGGCAAAATGAACACCTGACTGTCTCCGTAAATGAAGTGCGTTCCGAGCACGTTGATCGGCCTTCCGGAGTACGCAGAGAACGACAGACTCACCGTCAGGTTCCCTTGGCGAACCGGCTGCTGATAGGTCCCGATGAACTTCACATTGTGCGGACGATCATTGGGAAGCGGACCGCTGCGGTTCTTCATCATGTCTTGCAGGTCGTACTGCGAAGAGAAGTTCGGAAGGTTCTCATCAACGACGCTGTCATACGTTCCAGGATAGTTCCCGAGCATCCGCGCGTAGGTGTAGTTGGCCAAGATGCTCAGCCGATTCGACAGCCGCTTCTGCGCAGTGAGCACCAGTCCCTGATACTCCCGCCGCGGCTTGGGATACTGCGTACTGATCGATCGATATCCGTCGAGTCGGGCCTGCGCCCGCGCCAGCGTTTCCTGTCCCATCCGCGAGGTATCGGAGCGGAGTCGATCGACATCGGCCTGTAGCTCCGCAAGCTGCGCCGGATCAGGAGTCACCCCTGGATTGGCAATGATGTAGTTGGTGCCACCGTCGAGCGACATGTCCTCGACGATCCGACCAAGTCCGCGATAGATGTAGCTGGCCGATAAGACCAAGTCCCAGCCAATGTCGTAGCTGAGGCCGGCGACAAGCTCGTCCATGTACATGCCCCGAAGTCCCGGCACGACGTTTCCGTAACGGCCACCGTTCTGATTTCCGGCGGCGATGTCGCTCAGGTTGCAGGTGCCGGCGCCACTGCTTCTGGGAATGGGAACCGCGCGCCCGCCGGGCTGGAGCGAGCCCACTGCACAGTCGCTGGTCTCTGCGCCGGTAAAGACTCCCTCGCCCGCGAACTGTCGATCATTGATCGTGAGCGGAATCGACTGGAAGAAGCGGCCGTAGTTTACGAACAGCTTGCCGAGTCCCTTCTGCGTAAAGTCCCAGACTGCGCCGGCGCGCGGGGCCCAGTTGTCATAGATTCCGATCTGCTTGCTACCGTCGGAGCCGTGGATCTCCTGGGCCTCCCAACGGACTCCGGCATTCACCACCAGACCCGGAATCGGTCCCACGTTCCAGGAGTCGCGCAGATAGAGCACGAAGTTGTTGGTGAAGGTATCGGAGGTGAAGTTGTTGAGCAGAATCGTCTCGCCGTTCGGTCCTACGGTCGAGTACTGCGCAAAGTTACGGAGCTGTTTTCCGTCGGCGCTGGTGCGATACATGACGTTCGCAGACAGCCCATCACTCGGATCTCCATCCGGTCCGGAATAGGCGCGAAAGTTCTTGTTGCGCAGGTGTTCAAAGTCAAAGCCGAGCTTGATCGCGTGCGTACCGAGCGCTTCCAAAAAATAGGTCGCAGCGAGCAGGAGCTGATGGCGCTGGAGATCGGTGCGGTTGTACTGACCAAAGCCATTTCGCCGATAGGTAGTCAGCGGACAGGGATTGAACTCGACCGCCCGACCCATCGCATCACGCTGCATTTGGCGACGGCAACCGGGAGCGTCCTCAAAGTCCGAAAGGGAGTACGGATCGGTCCGCTCGGTCAGGTACAGCTCGAGCGTCTTGTCGACATTTTTGGGCGCAATGTTGATTCCCTGAAAGTGGAACCCGTACATCGCACTCAGCTGAAGCTTGCGACCGAGCAGCTTGCCGACATAACGGAGGGTCGCATCATGCACCTGATCGGTCTCCTGATACTGGCTGTCCTCGACGGAACCAGGCAGTCCGGAGCCGAGCAGGGAGTACCCCGAAAAGGTCTTGGGAGAGGCGATATAGGAGAGCGTCAGGTTGTGATCCGGACTCAGATTGAACTGAAGCTTGGCGATTCCGTTGTACAGAGTCCGTAGCTCCGCAAGCTGCTGCGAGCCGCTCTCCTCCGTCTCGAAGGCAAGCTGGGCAGAGCTGCGACAGAGCGCCGCATCGGACAGATATTTAGGACACTGATAACCGGTATCGAGACGCGGAGTCCCGGTCTTGGGATTCCAGCTCGACTGGCGAATCACGCGCTCTGTTTGGTACTGCGCCACCGTCGGTGCAAAGCCAACGTAGAACCAGATCTTGTCCTTCTTGATCGGCCCCCCTAACTCAAAACCAATGTCGCCCAGCAGTCCTTCCGCTTTGCGCCGATAGGCCAGCGCCTCGCCCAGCCTACCGACGGTCTTGGGAGTCAGCTGAAATGGCTGTCCGGACAGAAACACGCTGCCATGTAGCTCATCACCGCCCCCTTTGGTGACGATCGAGACGACGCCGCCGGTGGCGCGGCCATACTCCGCTTGATACCCCGCGGTGATGACGCTGACTTCCTTGATGAAATACTGGTGCAGCTCGGTCCCGATGATGCCGGTGTTGGGATCAGAGGTGTTGAGTCCGTCGATGATGAAGTTGTTTTCGTTGCCGGTGGAGCCCGAGATGGACACCCCGATGTCACCACCTTGGCCGCGCGGTGGATCGACGGTGCCGGGAGCCATCGACAGGACGCTCTCGAAGGTGCGACCGCGGACGGCGGTGTTGCGCAGGACCTCTTGGTTGATCTCGACGCCGGCGTTGGCGCTGGCGGTGTCGACGTTGGGAGCCCGCTCGCGGATGACCTTGACCTCGCGCGCAACCTGCTTGAGCGGAAAGGCAAAGCTGATGGTCAGGGTCTTGCCGTGGGCGACGCGAATGCCGGGCCGTTCCTCGACTTTGTCGCCCAGATAAAAGCGCACCACGTAGTCATCGCCCGACGGCAGCTCGGTGATGAGATAGCCACCTCGGGAGTCGGTGATCTCGACCTGTTCGCCTTGCAGCGCCGGCCCGGACACCACCACCGTGACTCCGGCCAGCGGCTTGCCATCGACGTCACTTGTGACAACGCCCTTGATCTGTCCGTTCTGCAGCTGCGCCTGTGCCAGTTGCGGAGCGGCGACGATCAGCACAGCCGCCGAACCAAGTGCAAGGCAGTGCATCCGCCCAGACCGACCGACACCAATCAGGGTGGCTTGCTTTCTCATTGCCGACGAAGCTCTCCCATTCTTGAAAAAAAATTGCGGCAGGTTGTCCGAGGCAGATCGCGTTTCAACCGCGGACGCCCGACGCTAGCACGACCCTGTGAGCGAAGGAATGAGAAGCCACACTTGCAAGTTATTAGCGTACCGTGGCTAGCTCAAACGATATGAGGTCCTTCTTGCAGCCCCTCCCTAGATCCCCCAAGTCAGCGTCTTCCAGGACTCGCCCACCCCGCTTTGCTCGACTCGCGCTCGGTGCCGCACTCGGTGTAGGTATCAGCCTGTGCCCCGGTGCCGCGCCGTGGGGTAGTGGCTCTGCTGCGGCGGCTCCGTCGGGTTGGCCGCTCGATACGGTGGCCCTGCGAGTGCCTGGTCCGCTGTCCCCGCGCAGTGCCTCCTATCGATTGAAAGCGCGGCTCGATGAAAAGACCCACGAGGTCAAGGGCTCGGGCACGCTGATTTGGCGCAACCTCGAGCGCAAAGAGGCAAGCGAGCTGTCGTTCAACCTCTATCAAAATGCTTTCAAGCACCACGCCACGACCTTCATCCGCGAGGCCGGGGCGCAGCTGCGTGGCGACGAGATGCCCGAGCACGGCTTTGGCGCCATCGACGTCACCTCGCTCAAGATTGGCGGCGTCGAGCTGGTCGGCAAAGCCAAGGTCCTCGACTCCTTGCTCAAGCTCAAGCTCGATACGCCGGTCGGCCCCGGTAGCGTCGTCGAGATCGAGCTGGTGTTCACCACCAAGCTGCCCAAGACCTTCGCGCGCTCGGGCTACGCAGGCGATTTCAATGCCGTCACCCAGTGGTTTCCCAAGATCGGCGTCTTCGAGTGCGACAAAGCCGGCGAGCACTGCGGCTTCCGCGCCCACCAGTACCACGGCTTCACCGAGTTCTTTTCCGACCACGGCAGCTATGAAGTCACCGTCGACGTTCCCGAAAAGTTCGTGGTCGGCGCCGTCGGCATCCAGATTGCCGAGGAGAGAGCCAATGGCCGCAAGCAGCTGACCTTCCGGGCCGACGACGTCCGCGACTTCTCTTGGTTCGCCGATCCCAACTTTGTGGAATACAAGGAGCGCGTCAGCGACAAGCTTGGCGACGTCGAGATCCGCGTCCTCAACCGCCCCGGACTTGGCAGCGTCAATCCTCGCCACATCGCCGGCGTCCGCGCCGCCATCCTCGAGGGCGAGCACCGCTATTTCTCCTATCCGTACAAGAACGTCACCGTGATTGTTCCCAGTCGGGAAGCCAACGGCGCCGGCGGCATGGAGTACCCGACCCTCATCACCAGCTTTCTGTCGCCGCTGCCCGACGGCATCCGCATCATCGAGAGCGTCGATGCCCACGAGTTCGGTCACCAGTGGGTGCCGATGATGCTCAACTCCGACGAGGTCGAAGACGCCTGGCTCGACGAAGGGCTCAACCAGACGTTCACCGCCCAAGCCATGGATCGACTGTTTAGCGACGGCTGTAGCTCCGTCAAAGTCGCCAACTTTTGCCTGAATGACCGCGACATCGACTGGATGAGCGCCCGCAGCGTCTTCCGCCGCATGCCGCTGTCGACGCCGAGCTTCCGGTTGAGCGGTCGCACCTACGGCGCGATGACCTATGCCTATACCTCCCTGATGATGCGCAGCCTCGAAAACTACCTCGGTGAGGAGCGGATGCTCAAGGCGATGCGGCACTACGCCGAGCGGTACCGCTTCCACCGACCTCGCCAAGCCGACTTCATGGCCGCCATCAGCGAGGGTGCCGGAGAGGATCTCAGCTGGTTCTTCCAGCAAGCCGTCAACACCACCCGCGTCGCTGACTACGACATTTTGCAGATCGAAAACCAGAAGCACGAGCTGGCCTATGGGCTGTGGGAATGCCCGCCGCCGTCGCCGGTGCTGCCCGAGCATGTCACCGATGCTGCCGAGCGAGCCGAGTGGCTGCGTCAGCTCAGCGAGTCGAATCAGGCCGCCTGCGAAGGCAAGCCAGCCGGTCGCCAGGAGCTGAATCCACCGACGGAGAAAGAAAAGAAAGCTCTCGCCAAGGACAAGAGCAAAGACAAGCAGCAGTGGGACAGCATCGTGGTGGTGCGACGCCGTGGCGAGCTGATTTATCCCGTCGACATCGTCGTCAAGTTCGACGATGGCAGCCAAGCCGAGCAGGTGTGGTCGGTGGCCGAGCAGAGTGAGCATCCCGAGGAACGGATGAAGACGCTGCGATTCTACCGTCGGGCATCTGTCGAGCGAGCCGAGATCGACCCTAAGATCAAGCTCGCGCTCGACGAGAAGCGGCTCAACAACGGGCTGCTTGCCAAGCCCAATCTGCGACCGGTGACACGTCTGTTTCTGACGGTTCAGAGCTGGGTGCAGACCGCTCTCGACCTGATTTCCCTGTGAGGACCGAAGGACCCGCCATGCAACAGCTAGAAACCAACCAGGCTTACGCCTCCGCCGACCAGGGAGGTTTTGCCGCCCTACCCCGCGGGATCGCCCGTGTGTTCGACAGACCCCGGCTGATCCTCGGGTTGTGGCTCTTGTCGCTCGGTACCGCGCTCGCCGCCACGCTGCCGGTTCGTGCCATGCTTCGCGAGGTGCTGTCGATGCGACCACTCGCCGAGCGGATGGCTCGCGGTGAGTACGATCTCGGGCTGATCGAGATCATCAACGACAATCCGTCGGCGATGGCAGCAGCGACCTCGGCGATCATGACCGGTGTGCTGATCTTCTTTGTGCTTCAGTCGCTGATCGCTGGCGGTGTGCTGTCGCGACTCAGCTCGCCAAGCTCGTCGCGCTATGTGCCGGCGGGCCAGTTCCTACAGCGAGCCGCAGAGGCATCGGGGGCGATGCTCAAGCTCGAGCTGATGTTCGGACTGCTGGTACGGACCCCGCTGCTCCTCGTCGGAGGTGCTGCTGCCGGCTTCGCGATCGGCTGGACCAAGGCCGCCGAGCTATCGTGGCAATCGCTGACGACGCGACTCGCCCCGGTGGTGATTGTGTTTGTGCTGCTGTGGTCGCTGGCCAGCATCGGCCTGACGATGGCGCGCCTACAGAAGCTCGACGATGCGGAGCGCTCGATCTGGCAGTCCCTGCTCGGTGGGCTGAGGGGTCTGGGACAGCGGCAGGTGCTGGCCAGCGCGCTTTTGCTGGCGGTCATCGCGGTCGTCGGTCACGGTGCGCTGCTGGTGCTCGGGCAGAGTCTGACGCTGCGGCTCGATGCCAAGCTGATGATCCTCGCCGCGTTTGCAGTTCGCCAAGGCGTGTCGCTGCTACGGACTGTGCTGTCGCTGTTTGTCCTCGCCACGACCTGCGAGCTGACGGAAGACAGGTAGTCCGCCCGCAACCCAGGTACACAACTTCCCGATTGGAGCCGATGAAGCGGGCTGCTTTGTGATGAAGCGGGCTGCTATAATCGCCCCAGCTTATGCGTCCGACGCAGCCAGCCAGACAAAATCCTTGCCCTTGTGCTCCCTTGCGAGGAGTCGCTTGTCCGACGGTACATGCGACTGCACAGGGCAATCGGCGCGCCCTTTCACTGGCCGCCGCGCTGGGTTTCGGCTTGGCTGTCCCGAGTCTGACGTGGGGACAAGAACCACCAGCCTCAGTGACACCGGCAGCAGGAGCGACGGGAAATCCCAGCCAGCTGAGCGACCTCGACCGCCGGACCCGTGAGCTGCGTGATCAGGTGTTCCGCAGCAAAGCCCGGCTGACGCTGCTTCATGAGACGCTGCTCGGCTCGGCCCAGGGTGGCGCCAAGCTCGTCGTCGTCCAGAAGGACCAGATGGGCCGGCTCTACCAAATGGTCAAGGTCAGCTATCAGCTCGACGGACGCGAGGTCTATGTCCGTAGCCTCGATCCCGGACGCACGACCGAGTCGGGAAAGCCGAAGGAAGAGAACGTCTACGACGGCAACGTGCGCCCCGGCGACCACACACTCGCCGTCGCGGTGGTCTATCGTGGGGACGGCAATAAGGTCTTTTCGTACTACGACCAGTACAACTTCACCGCCAAGGCCGCCCACCGGTTCACCGTCACCGACGGACAAACCACACGCTTGGAAGTGGTCTGTTTTGAAAAGGGCAATCCGCTGCTGACCAAAGTGGAAGACCGTCCCGCGTTCGACTTCCGGGTCGAGAGCGCCAAGAAGGCCAACTGACGTGCGCCGTACGCCTTGCATAGTGCCCTCACGGAGCCACGGTCTGACTCGGCGCCTGTTGACGCTTGGCTTCGTCGGGATGCTTGGTCTGCTGACGCCGCTGCTGACGGCGTCGCAGCCGGTGCTGGCGAGTGAACCGGCGGCGATCCCGCTCTCACAGGCACTCGATCAGCTCGATGCGGCACTGACTGCGCTCGAGTCGTCGCTGCCGACCCAGGCGACGCTGGCGAAGCCGAGCGAGAGCCCGCAGCCGCCAAGTGGGACGACCCAGCCGGTCCCATCGCCGCGCAGTGTCATCGAGCAAGCGCAAAAGCTCTCCGAGCGACGGCTCTACGGCGCAACGGCGTCGCTGCTAACCGAGCAGCTGGAGCGCCTACCGCAGCTCAGTCAAGATCCCGACGCACTGCTGCTGCTCGGTGAGGCGCTTTTGGAGCTTGGCGATCTGCGCGGCGCCAAGCGCTATCTGTCGACGCTGGTTGAGAAGCGACCGAGTGACGGCAAGGGGCTGCTGCGACTGCTCGCACTGTCAACCCAGCTCGGCGCGGACCCGCAGGAAAAGAGCTGGCTCGGCCAGCTCGCGTCGATTCCGCCGACCAGCCAGCCCGAGGCAGCGCCCTATGTGCGAGGCAAGCTGCTGTTTCTGCGTGGCGATGCGCAGGGAGCCATCCAGGCCCTGGGGACCGTCGCTGAGTCGAGCAGCTGGTTTTTTCGAGCCCGTTATATCGTCGGTGCGGCGCAGGTCCAGCTCGGCAAGCTCGACGCTGCCGAGGCCGCTTTTAAGTCACTGCTTGAGAAGCCACTGCCGCGTCGCGATGATGACCTGCGCGTCGTCGAGCTGTGCCACATGGCGCTGGGGCGAATTTGGCACGAGCGCGGGGACAGTAGGCGCGCCCACGAGTCATATCTGCACATCTCGCAGAAGAGCAACCTGTTCAAAGACGCCATCTACGAGGCCTCGTGGTCGGCGCTGCGAGCCGGTGATTCCGAGCGGGCCGAGCAGTCGCTGAAGCTGCTGCTGATTGCCTATCGCGACGAACCGCAGACGACGCTGCCCGTGACCGAAGCCAAGCTGCTGCTCGGAGACCTGCTGCTGAGACGGGGCGAACCGGATGCTGCGGCGGAGTTCTTCTCGGCGACGCGCGGCGAGCTGACCCCGCTGGTTGAGAAGCTGAAGTCCGATCTCGGCAGTGCGCCGGCGTGGAGTGAGCGCCTGCGTGAGCAGCTGGGCTCGCCGAAGGGTCCGCTGTCGCTGTCGAGCCTGGCTCCGCAGTCGCTGCTGTCGGCGCTGCGCGGCGATGAGGTCCTGGCCCAGCTGCAAGCGATCGACCGCGAGCTGTATACAACCCGTGCGGCGCTCAGCGAACAAGAGGAGCTGCTCGGTCGACTCGAAAAGCAGCGTAACCCGCGACACAATGGCCCCGTCACCAGCGAGCTGTCGGAGCCCCGCAATCGCAGCCTGGCGCTGTATCGCTATTTGGTCGCACTGCATCGGGCGAGCGCCGACAGGCTCGACGGACTGCTGACCGCCAGCGCCACCCCGGAAGAAAAGCAGCAGCTCCAGACCCTGGCGCAGCGACGGGAAGCGGTTGCCAAGGGCCTGGCCGAGCCACGAGGCGGTAATGATGCACTCGATGGCACCAGCACCGCTCGTCGCAGTCACGCGGAGCTTCTGGGCGAGGCCGGCCCGCTCTATTTGCACCTGCTGCTGCGAGTGGCCCCACCGGCGAGGGCCCAGGCCGACGAGCTTTTGTCCTCTCTCAACCGCGCCACGACGATTGAGAAGCGGCTGCGTGACACCATCGGACGGCTCGATCGCTTGCTCGATGTACGCGTCGGTGACATGCAGAGCCAGCTGGCCGGTGAGCGGGATGGTCTGCGCAGCCAGCGGGAAGCGCTCGACAAGCTCCAGGCCGAGACGGCGCAGATCGTCGGTCAGGCGGCGTGGACGCGGCTCAAGCAGACCGCCGAGAAATACCAAGAGCTGCTGGTTCACGCGGAGGCCGGGATGGCCGAGGTGGCGTGGGCGCGACGGCAAAAATCGAGCGACGAGCTGGCCCAGATTCAGCACGACCAGCAGCGCGAGCTGCGGATGCTCGACGATGCGTTTGCGACGCCCGAGGACAACAAGCCTGCCGCCAAGCCTCAATCAGCAACACTGGCCACAGCTCAAGCGTCGGGAGCTGCCGTCGGTGTACCCGCGCTAGCCGGAGCCAGCACGCCCGCCGCGCCTCCGGCCAAGGCTGAAGAGGTACCGCTGCCGAGTGATCTCCCCATCGAGCTAGCCGCTGATTATCGTCGCTACTTCGAGGCGGCACGCAGCTACAAGCAAGCGCTCGACGAGGTGGGTCGCGAGGGCTACAAGGCGCGCCGGACCGCACTCAAGAGTGAGTACGCCGATCGGCTGACTCGCGAAGAGGCCAACGAAAAGCAGCTGCGCGGCGACGCCATCGTCGAGCTGGAGCGCTTCCTCAGTCGCTATCCGCAGCACCCACGCCACTCGCCCGAGGCGATGTTCCGACTGGCCGAGCTGCTGTTCGAGCGCACGAGCGAGACGTTCATCGGTCAGTCGAAGGCGCAGACCGGCGAGATGGTGGCACTGCCCGACTACAACCCGTCGGTGGACCTCTATCGGCGGCTGCTGCGCGACTTCCCGACGTACCGCAACAACCACCTGGCGACCTATCTGCTCGGGTACTGCCTCGGCGAGATGGATCACGACGAAGAGGCCCGCCAAGCCTTCCTCGGACTGGTCTGTGCCAACAAGTTTGCGCCGCTCGCCACGCCCGCCGCGCCGGTGGGCCGCAAGAACAAGCCGCCCTATGATGGCTGCGAGGCGCTCAAGTCCGACGGCAAACTGACCGCCGAGACCTGGACCCGCCTCGGCGAGTATCACTTCGATCGCGGAGAACTCGACGCGGCGATCTTCTCGTATCAGCAGGCAGTGCCGTTCCGCGACTCGCCGTACTTCGACAAGGCACTGTACAAGCTGGCCTGGTCGTTCTATCGCGCCGACCGTTTCACCGACGCGGTGAAGCACTTCGATGAGCTGGTGGTGCTTGCCGATCAGAAGAAGCTCGGCGAGCCCGGCAAAAAGGAAGGCTTCGCGCTGCGCTCGGAGTCGGTGCAGTACCTGGCGCTGTCGTTTGCGGAGCGCGACTGGGACGGCGACGGCAAAGACGACCCGGTGGCGGGCCTCGGGCGAGCCGAGCTGTTTTACAAAAATCGCGAGAGTGAGCCGCACGTTCGCGAGGTCTTCCATCGGATGGGCGACGTGCTGTTCGACCGCACCGAGTACGCCCGCTCCGCCGAGGTCTACAAGCGAGCGATCGCGCTGTGGCCGCTGGCCGCCGAAAATCCGCGCCTCCAGGACCGCGTGGTGCTGACGATGGAGCGGCAGCGCAACTTCGAGCAAGCCCTGCGCGAGCGCGAGCAGCTGGCCCGGACCTACGTCGAGGGCAGCGAGTGGGCCAAGCAGAACCGCGACAACGAAGCGGCGCTCAGCGAAGGCTTGCAGCTGGCCGATCTGGCGCTGATGAACGTGGTGCTCCGTCGCCACGAAAGTGCTCAGAAGCTGCGCGAGCAGGCCAAGGGCGATCCCAAGCTGCGCGAGCAAGCCGTCGAGGAGTACCGGCAGGCGGCAGCGTCGTACGAGGCGTATCTCAAGCAGCATCCAGGTAGCAAAGACCGTTACGAGTACAGCTACTACCTGGCGGAGTCGCTGTTTTTCGGCGAAAAGTATCCCGAGGCTGCCGAGGCGTACGAGAAGGTTCGCGACGCTGACCCGAAGGGCAAGTACCTCGAAGACTCAGCCTATGGCGCCATCAAAGCGCGCGAGGCCGTCATCACCGCGTTTTATCAGCAGAGCGCGCAGAAGGAACCGCCGCTGCCGCAGGCTGGCAAGCTCGTTCCGCCGGTGGTGGCACTGCCGCTGCCCGACGAGGTCGCCAAGCTCCAGTACGCCTACGATCGATTTGGCCTGCTTTTGCCCGATTCGGCCAAGGTGGCGCTGTTTTCGTACAAAGCCGGCGAGATTGACTTCCGTTATCTGCGTTTCTCGCAGATGCGGGTGCGGATGGCCGATATCGTCGCGAAGTTCTGCAAGGACGAGCGGGCCGTCGACGCGGGCAACGCACTGCTGGTCTCGTACAACATCGACGGTGATCTCGAAAAGCTCGAGGAGTGGACGGCGCGGCTCAAGGACAAGGGCTGCGGTGGCTCGTCGCAGGTCGCGCAGACCCAGCAGGGCAGCATCAAGAAGCTGTCGCAGCAGGTGCGCTTCAAGAAGGCCGAGCTGCTGCTCGCGCAGAAGCGCTTTGCCGAGGCGGCGCTGCTGTTCATCGAGCTAGTCGGTCAAGATCCGCGCGGCCCGGACTCCGACAAAGCGCTGTTTAACGCCGCGGTGGCCCAGGAAAGTGATCACCGCTACGGCGCCGCCACTGAGACCTATGAGCGCATCGTGCGCGAGTATCCGCAGAGCTCGCTCGTCGACGAGTCGTTGTTCCGCTCGGCGGTGAACCACCAGCGCTTCTTCGACTATGACAAGGCGGTGACGGCCTACCAGCAGATTGGGACCGACCCGCGCTTCAAGGGCTCGACGCACCGTCACGACGCGCTCTACAACGCGGCGCTGATTGCGGAAAACGATCAGCGCTATGCGCTCGCGGCGGATCTGTGGAAACAGTACGCGCAGAGCGACAAGACCTCTGCCGATGAAGCAGCGACGGCCTATTTCCGGGCGGCGCTGTCGATCGAGAAGCTCGGGCCGGCGTCGCGTGCCGAGCAAGAGCTGTCGCAGTTCGTCTCCCGCTACGGGGGCAACGCCGGCATCTTGCCGCAGGTCGTCGAGGCATATCTGCGGCTGTCGCGGGTTCAGCAGAAGCAGGGCAATCCGTTCGACGCCACCGAGAGCCTCAAGCGCACGGCCCAGCTCGGTCAGAAGCTGCCGCCGGGCAGTGATGCCGCAGAGTATGCCGCCGAGGCTGCGTTCCTGCTCGCCGAGCAGAAGCTGCAAGAAGTCGAGCGACTCAAGATCGGTGGCAGCGGCAAAGACCTGGAAGCGTCGATCACCGCCTTCAACAAGAAGGTGCAAGAGACTGTCGTCGTCTACGACCGCGTCCTGTCGTACAAGCGGGCGAATCACACCCTCGCGGCGTACTTCCGCATGGGCTACGTCTTCGAGCTGTACGCGAAGGCCTTCTTGGCGGCGCCTTGTCCGCCGGAGGTCCGCCGACTCGGCAGCGAGGCCTGCGATCTCTACAAGAACAAGATCGAGGAAAACGTCGCGGGCATCGAGGAGAAGGCGCTCCAGCGCTATGCCGTTACGCTCGAGCAGGCGCAGAAGCTCGGCGTCGCCAACCAGTGGACCAAGCTGGCCCGGCAGCGCGCCAATGCCTATAAGCCCGAGGCGTATCCGCTGACCAAGGACGAGCACGTCGCCAAGCAGCTGATCTTGGCCGGGCCGCTGCAAGCGGCGGACGCTAGTGAGATGGCGAAGCTGGCCAAGGAAGCGCGCAGTGCGCTCCACTCGGGTCAGTACGAAAACGCAATTGTCCTCGGCAAGCTAGCGCTTAGCAAAGACGACCACCATGTGCCGGCGATGCTGACGCTGGCCACCTCGTACTATTTCCTCGGCAAGCGCGAGCTGTCGGCGGCGATCGTCGGAATCGCGCAGACCATCGACACAAACAATGCCGAGGCGTATGTGATCTTGGGTTTCTTGGCGCTCAGCAAGGAAGACCGCATCGCCGCCACCGCCGCCTTCAAGCGCGCGACGGAGCTGGACCCGGCCTCGGGGCTCGGCTGGCACAACCTGTCGGCGATGTATCTGCTCGCCAAAAACTACGAGCAAGCGCTGTTTGCCTGTGAGCGCTCGACGGTGCTTTTGCCGGGACTGCTCGCGACGCAGCTCAACTACGGCTCGGCGCTGCGCGGCATGCGTCGCTACATCGAGGCGGATACCGCCTACAAGCGAGTGCTGTCCGCCGAGCCCCAGAATGGCGACGCGCTGTATAACCTCGGCATCCTCTACCTCGACGCCCCGGCGATGCCCGGCTTTGATCCGATCAGCCAGCGCATGATCGCGATTCGCTACCTTGAGTCGTATCTCGACGGTCAGCGGGGCAGCCGTGACGACTCCGCCGACGCCTACATCAAGGACGCCCGCAGCGCCATCGAGCGTGAGCAGCGCCGCCAAAAAAAGAAACCGACGCCCAGCCAGGAGAGTGCGCCATGAGCAAGCCTCGCTCGCTGTTGGCACTCGTGGGTGGACTCTGCATGGGGATGGTCTCGCTGGCCAGCGCCCAAGAGCCACCCGCCGCCGCCACACCCGCCGCGACTCCGGCCACCACCGCCTCTGCGCCGACAGCGGCACCCGCTCCATCGCCTGCGACGACCAGCGCCAGTGCTGACGCGGCCAAGCCTGACGCGGCCAGGCCGGGCGAGGAAACCAAACCCAGCGATGCGGCCAAGCCGACCGATGCCTCGGCGATCAAGGTCGAGCGCACCGCGTCGGGAGCCAAGCTATTTCGCATCACCGAAGGCCTGGTCGTCGAGGGACAGATGCAAAAACCAGCGGCGTTCTATGTGCTCCGCCGCGCTGCCATCGCCTACGACTACGCCGAGCTGGGCAAGAGCTTCTTGCCGAAAATTGGCGCCGCAGTAAAGGCTCCGCCATTTTAGGTTGCTGACGATGACTGCCCCTGCTCACGATCACGCCGGAAAAGACTCCGCCCACGCCCTGCGGCTCGGCCTGTTCCTCGCCGGAAAGCCTCTCGAAGAGCGGCTGTTCCGTCACCCGCGGGAGATCAGCTTTGGCAAAGCCGCCTCATGCACGGTGATCGTTCCGCCGACGCCCGGACTGGGTGACAGCACGACGCTGTTTCTCGCCGGTGACAAGGGCTGGGTGCTTCAGTTTGGTGAGGAGTGGAAGGGTCGCGTCGCGCTGCAAGGCACGCCGGTCAGCCTCCAGCAGCTGATCGACGACGGCGATGCGTCGGCGCACAAATCGCAGTGGCAAGTGCCGCTCACCACGCAGAGCAAAGGCGAGCTGCGCTTCGGCGATCTCAAGATTCTGTTTCAGCTGGTGGTTCCGCCGCCGCTGGCCCCACGTCCGCAGCTGCCCTCGTCGCTGCGACCCCAGCTTCTGACCACGCTCGACATGCGGCTGGCGCAGATTGCGATTGCGTCGTTTGTGGCCCACTTCGCGTTCGTGGTCTACCTGCGGGCGATGGAGCGGCCCAAGCCGACGGCGATCGAAGAGATTCCCGAGCGCTTCGTCAAGATGCTGGTGCCCAAGAAGGTCGAGCCGCCAAAGCCGGTGGCGCAGCCGAAGGCCGAGACAAAGAAGGCCGACGACAAGAAGGCCGACGACAAGAAAAAGACCGAGTCGGCCCAGAACGACAAGCCGGCTGCGCAGCCCAAAAAGGAAGAAGATCCCGCCGAGATCGCCGCCCGAGCTGCTGCCCAGCGCGCCAAGATGGAGCAGCAGCTTCAGACGATGGGCGTGCTCAAGATGCTGACCGCGAAAGGTCCCGACGGGGCGCTTGCCGATGCACTCAAGGACGGCAGCGGCGATGGCGATCCCGACAAGGTGTTTCGCGAGGTCGGTGGCGTTGGGCCCGTAACGGGACAAGCAGGTCTCGGCACCGTGCGCGGCGGCGACGGCACCGGCACCAGTCAGAGCATCGGCTCGCTGACCATGAGCGGCCCCCGCGAAGGTGTCGGCACCGGCGAAAAGACCGAAAAGAGAGTCCGCGCCGTCGTGCAGGAGTCCGCGCCGCAGGATCTCGATCCCGGTGATCTCGATCCCGGCCAGGTGGCGGCCAAGATTCGTCAGTACCGCGGCGCGATGGTGGCCTGCTACGAAGCGGCGCTCAAGCGCAACGCGACGCTGGCCGGCAAGATCACGCTCCGCTTCTCGGTAAACCAAGCCGGCAAGGTCAGCCACGTCGAGATCGAGGTCGACACGATGCACGACGACGACTTCGCCAAGTGCATCGTCGATCGCGCGCAGTCCTGGCGCTTCCCGGCGCCCAAGGGCGGCGGCGAAGTCCAGTTCGCCTACCCGTTCATCTTCCAGTCCTCGAAGTAGCCGCTCCGCCAAGCGCTAGACGAAGAAGTCGGGGATGAGCGGCTCGCCGGGAACGTAGGCGTAGCTGTCGAGGTTGGTGATTCCCTCGGAGGCCATGACCTCGTCGTCGATGAAGAAGTTGCCGGTGCAGCTGCGGCTCGGCCTGGTGAAGATAAAGTGCGCGGCGTCGCCCATGATCTCGGGCTTGCGGCTGCCCTTCATGATCGCCTCACCGCCGAGCAGGTTGTTGATGGCGGCGGTCGCGATGGTGGTACGCGGCCACAGTGCGTTGATGGCCACGCCCTGCTCGCGGAACTCCTCGGCCATGCCGAGCACACACATGCTCATTCCGAACTTGGCCATCGTGTAGGCGACGTGGGGCGCAAACCAGCGCGCTTCCATATTGAGCGGCGGCGACAGGTTCAGAATGTGCGGATTTTGCGCCTTGAGCAGGTGTGGCAGACACGCCTGCGAGCAAGCAAAAGTGCCACGAGTGTTGATCTGGTGCATCAGATCGTAGCGACGCATCGGTGTCTGGAGCGTGCCCGACAGACTGATCGCCGAAGCATTGTTGACCAGGATGTCGATGCCGCCAAAGGTCGCAACCGCCTTCTCGACGGCAGCCTGGATCTGATCTTCGTAGCGAATGTCGACGATACAGGGCAGCGCCTTGCCGCCCACACGCTCGATCTCCTCGGCAGCGGAGTAGATCGTGCCGGGCAGCTTGGGATTGGGCTCCGCGGTCTTGGCAGCGATGACGACGTTGGCTCCGTCACGAGCGGCCCGGACGCCAATCGCGAGGCCGATGCCTCGGCTGGCACCAGAGATAAACAGAGTCTTGCCTTGAAGGGAACGGGTCGTAGTCATGCCTTCTTTGGTATCACGACGACGCAGCAGGCGTACAGCACCGCTTGGAATGCCGCCGCTTGGGTTGACATCGGGCAGGACGGTTGCGAATCTGCGGCCATGAAAGCACTCGGCATCGTCGGCTACAGCGGCTCGGGCAAGACGACTCTCGGCGAGCGGTTGATAGCGATTCTGGTGGCACGCGGCGTGCGCGTGGCGGCGGTCAAGCATGCCCACCACGGCTTCGAGCCCGACATCCGCGGCAAAGACAGCGATCGGCTGCGACGGGCCGGTGCGGTGCAGACCTTGGTCTTTTCCGCAGAGCGCTGGGCACTGTTTTCCGAGCAGGTGCCGCCACGACCGCCGACGATTCCCGCGCTGCTGGCTGTGCTCGATGCCGAGCTGGTGGACTTGGTGCTGATCGAAGGGCTGCGCAGTGCCGATTATCCCAAGCTCGAGATCCATCGGCCCTCGCTCGGACAGCCGCTTTTGGCGACGACCGATCGCAACGTGATTGCGGTGGCCACCGACGCCAAAGCTGCACTCCGCAAGCTCAACCTGCACTGCCCGGTGCTCGACCTAAATGACCTGATTGCAGTGGCCGATTTTGTGGGAAGCTTTGTAATCGGAGGAAAAACCGACATGAGCGATACCAACCAGACGCCCCCTACCGATGGTGCGACTCCCCCTACGCCGAAGTTTGACGAGCTGCGCAAGAAGTTCGAGGAGCGGCTCGGTCACCTCGGCCAGCAGATCGACCAGCTGTCGGAGCGCTTTGCCCAAGGCGCCACCGAGGCCAAGGCGGGTGTGGAAGCGGACCTCGCCAAGCTCAAGCAAGAGCACCAGGCCGAGTACGAGCAGTTCCAGAAGCTCCAGAAGGTCGCCGAAGAGAGCTGGGGCGTGCTGCAAAAGCGCCTCGATCACATCGCCCACGACATGCGCAGCGCCGTCGGTCAGGCCGTCGGTCAGGCCGCTTCCGCGCTTGGCATCAGCCACAGCGACGAAGCCAAGGCCAGCGACGCCGCAGCGCCCACGACCAGCGAGTCGCCGGCTCAGACGGCAGCCCACGCCCCAAGCGACGCCCCTGCCACTGACGAGAAGTAATCGGCCAGTCGTCCGGCCCCTTCGCCAACCGCGCCTCGTCCAGCCGCCTTTACCGAATGTGGGACTCGGGCTAAAACCCCGCCAGCCCAACCATCTTCGAGGAGAGTTATGCCGGTTTATCGATTCCCGACCCTCGCCCGTGCTGCCCAGTCCGCTGCCCTTTGTGGCCCCTTGCTGCTTCTTGCAGGCGGCTGCGTCGAGCAGAGCGGCGACTCGGCCCCCAGCGAGGAAGCGCTCCAGGCCGCTCGCGAGCACGTCCTCACCGTCGCGCCGACCCCGAAGTTTCCAAGCGGAGCCATCCTCGAAGGTGCCACAGGGGGCCGCATCGTCTATCTCGGCGCCGACGTCGACGTGAGTGAGGTCGTCCCCGGCCAGACCTTCACCGTGACCCACTACTTCCGCGTCGACAAGCCGCTGTCCGAGGGCTGGCGCGAATTCGTTCACATCGGCACGCTCGACCGCCGCATGCACCACAACGCCGATCACGTTCCCGTCGGTGGCAAATATCCGGTACACCTGTGGAAAGCTGGCGAGATCATCCGCGACATCCAGCGCATCCCGCTGCCGCAGAGCTTCACCGCCGACAAGCTGGCGCTGTTCGTCGGCTTCTTCAAAAAGAACGAGCGCCTCGCCGTCAAGAGCGGTCGCAGCGACAACCAAAACCGCGTCATTGCGCTCGAGCTGCCGGTCAAAGGCGGTGTGTCGCTGTCGGCCAGTCGCAAGCTGCAAGTGCGCAAGCTGGCGGCGGGTCAGAGCATCACCGTCGACGGAAAGCTCGATGAAGCAGCGTGGCAGAACGCAGTCTCGACCGGTCTGTTCGTCAACACCATGACCGGCGGCCCCGTCGAGCAAGCCACCAACGCCAAGCTGCTGTGGGACGAGCAAAACCTCTACGTTGCCTTTCAGATCGTCGACAGCGACATCTGGGGCACGCTCGAAAAGCACGACGACAAGCTGTGGACCCAAGAAGCAGCCGAGGTCTTTCTCGATCCCGATGCCGACGGCAAGACCTACGTCGAGCTACAGGTCAGCCCGCGCAACGTCACCTTCGATTCGTGGCTGCCGGCGTACCGTCAGAACGACAACGCCTGGGACTCGGGAATGCAGACGGCGGTGCAGGTGAGCGGCACCGTCAATCAGCGGGACGACCACGACCAAGGCTGGACCGTCGAGATGCGGGTGCCGATGAGCGCGGTCAGAGGCCGGCTGGAGACCGTGAAAGGTGTGCCACCAATGGTGGGTACCGAGTGGCGAGCCAACTTCTTCCGACTCGATCATCCAAACGGCAAGCAGCAGACGGGATCGTCGTGGTCGCCGCCGCTGGTGGGTGACTTCCATGCACTCGATAAGTTCGGTACGCTGGTGTTCGCGGACAGTGACGGGAAGCTCACTCCAACGGCAGCAGCACCAACCGCACCGCCGGTAGCACCGGTGTCACAGCCAGCAGCCGGGGCTCCGCCAGCTGCGCCGCCAGGAGTACACACCCTGAATCCCATGCTCGAGCACGCGATGAAGGGCGACGACAGTCCCGAGCCCAAGGCAGCGCCCAAAGCAGCAGCAAAGAGCCCAGCCCCGGCAACCAAACCCGCTGCGGGCCCAGTCAAGTCGAAGTAAGCACCATCTGACCACACCAACCCGAGGAGTCCATCAAGATGACCCAGAGCAGTCTTCCCAAGTTCGAGCTGATCTACTTTCCCATCCATGGCCGAGCCGAAGTGCTGCGGCTGACGTTCTCGCTCGCGCAGGCCGCGTTCACCGACGTGCCAGTGACGGACTGGGCGACGCAAAAGTTGCAGATGCCGCTCGGCCAGGTGCCGGTGCTCAAGGAAACCCAGGGCGACCAGACCTGGGTGATTCCGCAGTCGACGGCGATCATTCGTCACCTCGGGCGCGTCCTCAACCTCTACGGCGCCACCGAGCGTGAACACACCATCGTCGACTATGTGCTTGAGTCGGCGATCGACTGGCGCTCAAAGTTCATCCCCGTCGCCTACGCTCGCATGTACGGCACGGCTCAAGAGGTCGTGGACCGCTACTGGAATGAGCAGCTGACCCACCATATCGCGCTGATCGAGAAGCTGCTCGCCAGCCCGCTCCAGACCGGTCCCTGGTTCGCCGGTGAATCACCGACGATCGCCGACGCCGCGGTGTGGGATACCATCGACGCCAACCTGCACAAGCGGGCCAACCTGCTCGATGGTCACCCGACGCTACGTGCCTTCTACGACCGCTTCGCCGCCCTCCCCGGCGTCGCCGCTCACCTCGCCAGCCGCCGCCCCTCCGAGCACCAGCAGTCGTAATCCGCGTACTTACTTGCGAGCCAGCCGGCGAGCACGCCGGGCGCGACGGCTGTTGGTGTTGCGAGAAGCGCCAGCGGCCATGATGCGGCGCTTGCGACGAGACTTCACGCCGGCGATGTGGCTCTTGGCACGGTTTCCGACTTTGCGCTTGGTACGGCTCATGTTCGACCTCTTTAGGGTGTAGTTACGGCAATCGAGACCGGAGACTACCGCGGAACGGGGCGGCACGAGAAGGCCCAAATTCCCGCCACCACAGGATAAAATGGTGGGGCCCAGGGGGGGCATCGAGATGGCCAAGCTGCCGGTGGTCGAGCTGTGTCCGGGTGAGCGCTTCATCGAGAAGCTCGCTGCACAGGTTCACGACGAGCGTGTTCGTACGATGGTGGCGCTCGGGGTGCAGTCGCGAAAAGATCCCAAAGCCAAGCTGCTGCTCGGCGAGCTGTGGAAGGGTCAGCCGTTTGCGCGACGGCTGGTGCTCAAGAGCTGCCTCGGCAGTCGTGACGGGGCGCAGGTGATGGCGGGTCTTGCCGATCCCTCGCGGCTGGTCCGCGGACTGGCTCGCAAGCTGGTAGCGCTGTGCTGTAGCGACGAGCAAGCCGGCGAAGCGCTGCGCCAAGCGTTCGTCGCCCGCTGCCACGTGCCGATGGCCCAGCAGCTTCAGCGCGCCGGACGGACCGCGCCGATTGATGCGCTGGCCGACTTTCTGGCCAAGCAGTCCCAGGGAGGCTGGCTGGCCGACGTGGTGCCGCTGTGCTCCGACGCGGGACTGCTCCATCACCTGCCGCAGGCGCTGGCTCAGCCCAGCTCGGCGTTCTTTGCCCGCTTCGTGCTCAGTCACCCGCAGCGCTTTGCCGAAACTGCCGCCGCTGAGCTGGCCAAGGGACCGCTGACGGGACCGTGGAAAGTGGCGCTGGCGACCGGACTGCACAGCTTGGCGATCAAGACTCCCGACGCGGCGCTCCAGATTGGCGATGCGCTGCTCCGTCACCGCGAGGCCCTGCCGCCGAGCCTGCTGGCCCCACTAGCGGAACGACGAGCGGGCGGCCTCGTCGAGCTATGCCAGAAACACCAGCTGCCACTGCCGGCGAATCTGCTCGCGCACCGCGCCCGGCAGCTCAGCGCGGCACAGCTGGCCTATCTGGTCGCCGAAAATCGTCTGGCCCTCGGCAACCCCCAGCACTGGTTTCGCAAGCTCGGTCCCATCGAGAAAGAAGCGGTGGTGCGCGCCTTCGCCGGAAGCAAGCTGCGTGAGCCCAGCTGGGGCGCCCGTCTGCTGCGCGAGCTAAGCGGCGAACCCAGCGACGTACGTGAGCGGATCTATCAAGCCTGGTCGGCGGCCAGTCAAAACGCCGACGGAGTCATCGATCGCTTCCTGGTCTCGCTGCTGCCGCAGGATCTCGCCGAGCGGGAGGCGCGACGACATCTCTCGCAGGTGACGGCGCTGCGGACGCGGCCCGAGCAGCGTATCCCCTACGCGACGGCGCTGCCGTGGGCCGAGGCGCAAGAACACCTCAAGGCGTACCTCGGTCATCCCGAGGGTGAGATGCGTGGTCAGGCGCTGGTGGCGCTGCTCGGGATCTGTGGTCGACTGCCGGTGCAGCCGCAGCTGGTCGACGAAGCGCTGCGCATCTGTACCACCAAAAAGTTCGAGCAAGATCCGGTGCGACTGCGAATGTTTCAGGCGCTCTCGGCGTGGCCAGAGACCGCCTGGGACCAGCGACACCTGCCGATCGTTGGGCAGCTGGTTCGCGATGCGCTCGACGCTGCCGACCTCTCTCATACCACCGCCCAGACCGCCGAGCGGCTGATCGTGCGGCTGTTTTTCCTCGACGGAGAGTTTGGGGCCAAGTGGCTGGCGACGCTGCTCAAGGAGCGTGGCACGATTTATGCGCCCGGCCTCGGCGACATGCTCAGCGACGATGAAGTACGCGCGCTCAGCAAGCCGCTGCTGGCGATTGCCGAGTCGTGGTCGGCCCGCGAGCGTGAGAGTCAGCTGTGGGGACTGACCCAGAGCCTCGGGAGGCGCATCGCCCTGGTCCCAGGGCTGCCGGAGCTGCTCGAGAAGGCCATGCGGAGCACCACAAACGGAGTCGTCTCCTGGGGCATCCTGCTGCTGTTTTATCAGCACCAGCGGCCCCGCTTTGACCGCTGCGTCGCCGACGTGGTCAAGCACTGGGTCGACAAGAGCTGGGATACCCAGCTGGCACTGCTCATTCGCGCCGTCGAGCACATTCCCGCCGAGGTGGAGCACAGCATTGAGACCGCGCTGCTGCGCACCGTCTATCCCCATCAGGCGGAGCTGCTCTTGTCGGCGGTGCAGCACGCTCACGCGGCGATGCTCGAGCGGCTGATTCCCAAGGCGCTCAAGCGCGACCGCAGCTTCATCTGTGTGCCCATGGTCTGGCAGTACCTGCACAAGCGACGACAGGATCTGCTGACGCCGTATCTCGCCGGCGAGGTGGTCAAGGGCCGCTTTGCGACGGGCAAGACGCGCTGGGTGCTGCCCTTCCACGACGGATTTTTCCGCTGGAACATCGAGCAGCAGCAGCTGTTCACGCACACCCTGCGCGGCCTGTATGGCGACGACGATCGCGATACTCCGACGGTGCTGTGGGCCATGGAGCGGCTGTGCAGCCTGGCCTATACCTCGGGCGAGGCGCTGATTGAGCTGTGCGACGACAAGCGCCCGGCGGTAAGTGAGCGGTCGATTCGGACCCTGGCGCGGCTCGATGCCGGACAAGGCGTCCCCAAGCTGCTGACTTGTCTCGACGACCACCGCGCGCGCTTTGCGATCTATGGACTGCGCAAAGCGCTGATGGAGCTGCCGGTGCGACAAGCGGTCGAGATCCTGCGCGGCGTATCGCTCAAAAAAGTGACCGTGGCCAAGGAAGTGCTGCGGCTGCTCGGCGAGCTGCGCAGCGACGAGGCGTATCAGCTACTGATTGCGCTCAATCGACCGGATCTGCACCGCGACGTGCGGATCGCGCTGTGCCGGGCGCTCTGGGATCACCTCGAGCGGTCCGAGACCTGGCAGGTGCTGGAGCAAGCAGCGACGGGGCCGGACTTTATCTTGGCGACACGGATTGGCGATGTGCCCGCCGAGCGGCTGACCAAGTGGAGCGATGCCAAGCTGGCCGAGGTGTTGTCGAAGGTGCTGCTCCGTCCCGAGCCGGAAGCCCGTCGCGAGCTGCTCGCCAAAGCGCCGCTGCTACCGCTGTCCGACCACCAGCGCCGGTTTCTGACGGCATGTCTGGGGCGGCTCGACTCGCGCTATTACGACGAGGTGCAGACGGCGATGCAGGCGGTGCTGCGGCGAGCGGTTCCGTCGGATGTGGCGGCCTTCCAGGCGCAGCTCATGCAGACGCGCAGCAACCGGCGCGCCCTCGCCGTGATCATCGAGCAGCTCACGACCGCCTTCGATCGCAAGAGCCTGCTGCTCCAGAACTTCGCGACGGCGACCCTCGAGGTGCTGGCGAGTGAACCTCACTTGTCGACGCTGCTGTTGCGGGCTGCGGCCAAGCTGGCCCGGCCCGAGGAGCTGGCCGGCCTGCTCGAGCGACTCGCCGGGCAGCGTTCACTAACGCTGGAATCGATCGCCGCCGCCGAGCAGGCCATTCAAGCGATGCCCGGCGATGATCTCGAAACGCTCGAGCTACGCCTCGCCCACAGCCCACACGAGCCGCTGCGCCTGCTCGCGGTGCGCACCCTGCAAGTCGCCGCGGTCAAGGGCCAAGGCTTCACGCAGGCTCGTCGCGAGCGGCTCAGCCTGTATCAAACGGATGCTGCCCTGTCGGTCGCTGCCGCCGCCCAGCTGGTATTCCCGCCGCTCACCGAACCTGCCGCGGTGTAGACGATTTTTGCTTGCTTGGGGGTCGGTTTCGGGAAGATACCCTCTGCATGCACCTGATTCCGCAACCGCTCTCGCAGCTGCTCGCCCGCTTGGCCTACGAGATCGAGCAAAAGGGCGCAATTTTCGATCTGCCTCGGCACCGCTTCTATCCCGGCTCGCCGGCGGATCTGTCGGTGTCGCTGCACGGTCGACGCGCCGCGAGTCCGATCGGACCTGCTGCTGGCCCGCACACCCAGCTGGCGCAGAACCTGATCCTGTCGTGGCTGGCGGGCGCGCGGGTGATGGAGCTCAAGACGGTTCAGGTGAACGACACGCTCCAGATTCCGCGGCCCTGCATCGACGTCGAAAACGTCGGCTACAACGTCGAGTGGTCGCAGGAGCTACGGCTGAATGAGTCGCTCGGCGAGTACGCGAAAGGCTGGCTGCTGGTCCACGCGCTAAAGAAGCTGAACCCGCAGGGCCTGCGCAGCGACGAGCTGGATACGCTGTTCGATATCTCGGTGGGCTATTCGCTCGACGGGATTCGCAGTCCACAGGTGGCGTCGTGGCTCGACATGATGCGCGATGCCTCGCCGCTCCTCGACAGGCTCCGCAACGAGCTGCCGCGTGAGCTGCGCGCGCTTCTGCCCGACGAGATTCCGAGCGAGCTGTCGGGCTGTGTCACGCTGTCAACGTTCCACGGCTGTCCTCCCGACGAGATCGAGCGGATCGTGGAGCACCTGTTTGCCCGTCACCAGATGCACGTGGTGGTCAAGCTCAACCCGACGCTGCTCGGCTTTGCCCAGGTCGAAGATCTTCTGTGCAATCGGCTCGGCTATAAAGACCTACGGCTGTCTCAGCACGCTTTCGACAGTGATCTCAAGTGGGACGACGCCCTGGCGATGATTGCCCGGCTGGAGAGCGCAGCGACGCGGGCCGGCTGCCATTTGGGTGTCAAGTTTTCCAATACGCTGGTCGTCAAGAACCACAAGCCGTTCTTCCCGTCGAGCGAGGAGCTGATGTACCTGTCGGGGCAGCCGCTGCACGTGCTGGCGATCCTGCTGGCGGCGCGCTTTGCCGAGGCGACGGCGGGTCGGATTCCAATCTCGTTTTCCGGCGGCATCGACCAGAAAAACTGCTCCGACGTGGTGGCTTGCGGACTTCTGCCGGTCACCGTCTGCACCGATCTGTTGCGACCAGGTGGTTACGGGAGAATGTCCAAATACCTCGACGGGATGCCGGCCAAAATGGCGCAGGTCGGTGCCCAGACCATCGCCCAGCTCGTCGAGAAAAATGGTGGCATGGCCAAGTGCCTAGCCGACTATTCCGCGAGGGTGCTTGCCGACCCGCGCTACGCCGCCGCCAAAAACAGCAGCAGCCCGCGCCGCATCGAGAGCAAGCTCCAGCTGTTCGACTGCATCAGCTGCGACAAGTGCGTCGCGGTCTGTCCGAACGACGCCAACTTCGCGGTGACCACTCCCCCCGTCGAGCCGCGCCCGCTCAGCGACGTGGTAGTGCATCGCGATGGCCGCCTCGTCCTCGAACCAGCCGGCGAGTTTGCCCTGCGCGAGACCGTCCAGATCGCCAACTTTGCCGACGCCTGCAACGAGTGCGGCAACTGCGACATCTTCTGCCCGGAGTGGGGCGGCCCCTACAAGCTCAAGCCGCGCTTTTTCTCGTCGGCCATGAGCTACGCCTCGGCCCATCACCAGGACGGCTTCGTGGTCTCGCCGGGCCGCATGGTCGGACGCATCGACGGCATCGAGCACACCTTGAGCTTCGGAGCGGACGGCGACCACTTCAGCGACGGAACGATCAGCGTCACCATCTCTCCGAGCGGCCAGCTCGGCGCCCCCGCGCTGCGCAAGTCCGCAGCCTCGGGGCACCGACTCAAATTGTGGAACTACTACGCAATGCGCACGCTGTATGACGGACTGTGGAAGAGCAGCAACTTCGTCTCCGCGGCGAGTTTGTCCGTCAGCGTTTCCGAACCAGCCACCTGATATGGGAAAATCGTAAGGCCCCGACAGGAAAGTTCTGAGGTTCCGGCAACGTGCAGTCGCAAAGATTTGGCTTCATCGACTGGTTCCGAGGCCTGGCGTGCATTCTGATGATTCAGACGCACGCCTACGATGCCTGGACGGCGGAACCTTACCGTCAGGGAACTTGGTGGATCTGGGCGCGGCTCAAGCTGGGCGGGCTGCCGGCGCGGATGTTTCTGTTTCTGGCCGGAGTGTCGCTGGCGATGCGCTTTGCCAGTGATGTCCGTCGCAGCGTCCCGCTCGCCGAGGCGCGTCTGGGGGCGTTTTGGCGCGGCTTGGAGGTGCTCTTGATCGGCTACGGCTATCGAATTGCCGAGTGGCTGCTCGCCGGGGCGAAGACCAAAGATGCGATGGCGATGCTCAAGGTCGACGTGCTCCAGTGCATTGGGCTGTCGCTGATGATTACGGCCTATGTGGCGTCGCCGCGCGACCTGCAAGACTCGACCCCGCAGCGGCTGCCGTGGCGACCTCTTGGGCTGGCGCTGCTGGTGGCGGCGATCACCCCCCAACTGCAAAAGCTGGGGACGCCGGACGGGCCGGGACCGCTGCTTGCCTATCTGTGGCCGGGGGCGCATCCGCTCGGGCAGTTTCCGCTTCTGCCGTGGCTGTCGTATACGCTGACCGGCGCTGCCGTCGGAGCCCTATGGCTGCGCGCGGCCCGCAACGAGCGGCTCGGCCAAGCGATGCTGTGGACCGTCGGCGCAGGCGTCGTAGTGTGGCTGTGCGGCTATGGCCTAGAGAAGCTGCATCTGCCGATCTTCTCGTCGACGAGGACGGTCAAAGTCGAGCCGCCGTCTATTTTCTTTTACCGCACCGCGTTCTGCCTGGTGGGCACCGCCGCTTCGTATCTGATTGAGCGGCTCAAGCTCACCGACGGGTTTTCACCGACTCGGCTGCTTGGTCAAGCGTCGCTGGTCGTCTACATGGTGCATCTTGACATCGTCTACAACAGCGCGCCGTACACCATCAAACAGAAGCTCGATCCGCTGACGGCGTCGATGCTGTGGGTGGTGGTGGCGATCCTGATGGTGGTGGTGGCGTGGTTCCGCGTCGAAAGCGACCGCAAGCCGGAGCCCGCGGCTCGTCCGGCGCTGCCAAGTTGACCGGCTGACGACGCGGAGTATGCTGCCGCCGTGTCGCTCGATTCTTCGCAGCCAGCGCCCTCGCTGCCGCTCGCCGGGCTGGTGACGGCGTATCTTCACGAGCTGGCCCACGTCCGCCGTCTGTCCGACGAGACGGTGCGTGCCTATCGCGCCAACTTGAGCGAGTTTCTGCACGGTGCGCAGGCCAAGAAAAAACGACCGCTGCTCGTCTCGGATCTCGATTTGTGGGCGGTGCGCGGCTTTCTGGCCAGTCGCCATGGCAGCGAAAAGCCGCTGACCACCAGTCGCAAGCTATCGGCGCTGCGCTCGTTCTTCGACTTTCTGCGTCGCCAAAAGCTGATCGATGAAAACGTCGCCCGCCTGGTGCAGCGCAAGAAGGCCGAATTGCCGCTGCCCGAGTTTTTTACGCCCGAGCAGACCTCGGCGCTGCTCGATCCGATTGCACCGACGGGGAATGAGCCGCCGCGCGAGCGAGCGGTGAAGCTGCGTGACCGAGCCCTGCTCGAGCTGGTCTACGGCGCTGGTCTGCGGGTCAGCGAAGCGGTGCACCTCGATCTAGGCAATATCTCGACGGAGGACGCCGGCCAGCGCAGCGGTGACGAGCCAATCTTGATCTTACGGGTCGTGCGAGGCAAAGGTCGCAAAGACCGCCTGGTTCCCGCCGGACGAAAGGCCAAGGAGTCGCTCGAAAGCTACCTGCCGGAGCGCGCCGAGCTGGCTCATCCCCAGACCGGTCGGCTCGACGAAAAGGCGCTATTTCTGTCGGTGCGCGGGCAGCGGCTCGGTGTGCGCGAGGTGCGACGCATTCTCGACCGGGCGACGGCGAAGAGCGGACTGCCACCGAGTCATCCCCACTCGCTGCGCCACAGCTACGCGACGCACCTGCTCGGATCGGGGGCCGATCTGCGCTCGATTCAAGAGCTGCTCGGCCACCAGAACCTATCGACCACGGCACGCTACGCCCACGTCGACTTGCAGTATCTTTGGGACCAATATCAGCATCATCCGCACGCCCAAGCCACGGAATCTCCGACGGAAAAGCGACCGGGCGCCAAGGAAACGTCACGATGAGCGAGATCATTCATGCCACCACCGTGCTGTGCGTACGGCGGGGAAACCAAGTCGCGATGGCCTCGGACGGTCAGGTCACACTCGGCAACACCGTCGTCAAGTCGCAGGCCAAGAAGGTCCGCCGGATGGCCGAGGGCCGGGTGCTGGGCGGCTTTGCCGGGAGTGCTGCCGACGGAATCGCCCTGTTCGAGCGGCTCGAAGCCAAGCTCAAAGAGCACAACCAGATCCTGCTGCGCGCCGCGGTGGAGCTGGCCAAGGACTGGCGCACCGATCGCGCGCTGCGGCGGCTGGAGGCGATGATCCTGGTCGCCGATCTCGAGCGGACGCTGATCCTCTCGGGCGGCGGCGACATCATCGAGCCCGAGAGCGGCGTTGCGGCGATTGGCTCGGGGGGACCGTTTGCGCTGGCGGCGGCCCGGGCACTGTGCGAGGCGACCGAGCTTCCGCCACGGCAAGTGGTCGAGCGAGCGCTGCGCATCGCCGGCGAGATCTGCATCTACACCAACACCCAGCTGTGTTTCGAGGAGCTGTCATGAGCGAACGCCGCGAGGCCAAGGACCTCACTCCGCGCGCCATCGTCGAGGAACTCGATCGCTACATCGTCGGACAGCGTGATGCCAAGCGCGCGGTAGCGATTGCCCTGCGCAACCGCTGGCGTCGGCAACAGGTCGACGGCCACCTCCGCGACGAGATCACGCCCAAGAACATCATCTTGATTGGCCCCACCGGCGTCGGCAAGACCGAGATCGCGCGGCGGCTGGCCAAGCTGGTCGGCGCTCCGTTCGTCAAGGTCGAGGCGAGCAAGTTCACCGAGGTCGGCTACGTCGGACGCGACGTCGACTCGATGGTGCGCGACCTGGCCGAGGTGTCGGTGAAGCTCGTCAAAGACGAGGAGCGAGCCGCCGTGCAGGGTCGAGCGCGCGAGGCTGCCGAGGAAAGGCTGCTCGATGTCCTTTTGCCACCTCCGTCGCGCAATGCCGGTGGCGTGCTCAATCGTCAGCCGGCCATCGAGGCGCCCAGCGACGAGCGAGACAGCGGCCAAAATGCGACCCGCGAGAAGCTGCGCGAGCTTTTGCGTCAAGGCAAGCTCGACAGCCGTGAGGTCGAGCTGGAGGTCAGCGAGCAGCAAGGCGGCACCGCCGAGGCCTTCGCCGGCACCAACCTCGAGCAGATGGGCTTCGACATGTCGCAGCTGCAAAACCTGTTCGGAGGTCAGCGCAAAAAGAAGCGTAAGGTCAAGATTCCCGAGGCCAAAGCGCTCCTGGTCGCCGAGGAAGCCGCAAAGCTCATCGACATGGACAAGGTGCAGCGCGAAGCGGTTCATCGCGCCGAGCAAGCAGGCATCATCTTCGTCGACGAAATCGACAAGATTGCCGGTCGCGAGCGCGCCTCGGGGCCCGATGTCTCGCGCGAGGGAGTGCAGCGCGATCTGCTGCCGATTGTCGAAGGCTCGACGGTGACCACCAAGTACGGGCCGGTCAAGACCGACCACATCCTGTTCATCGCGGCGGGAGCGTTCCACGTCAGCAAGCCGTCGGACCTGATTCCCGAGCTGCAAGGTCGGTTCCCAATTCGCGTCGAGCTACAGCCGCTCACGCAGGCCGATCTGGTGCGCATCCTCGCCGAACCGGAAAACTCGCTGTGTCGTCAGTACGAGGCGCTGCTCCAGACCGAAGGGGTCAAGCTGCGCTTCCACGACGACTCGATTGCCGAGATTGCGAGGATTGCCAGCGATGCCAACCGCATGCTCGAAGACATCGGGGCGCGCCGGCTACAGACCATCTTGGAGCGCGTGCTCGACGAGCTTTCGTTCGAGGCTCCCGAGGTCGGTCGGCACGACGACTGGGTGGTGGAGCTGACCGCCGAGTATGTCCGTCAGCGGGTCGAGAGCGTGCTCAGCAATCCCGACCTCTCGAAATACATTCTGTAAAAAGCGGCGCAGTAGCGACGGGGGCTGCGCACCAAAAAGCGAAGTCTCCGCGGAAGTTTCAGCCATTACGAGACAATAACAACGTGCTGTAAGTTACTCATTTTTTGGGATATTCTCTGCTCCAAGGGGAGATTGATCATGAGCTACCGTTCGCTGCTTGCCTTTGCCCTCTGTCTGCTCTCTCTCGGCGCTTGCACCGAGACCAAGAAAGAGTGGCGCAAGGTTGGCGTGCCCAAGGATGTGGTCAAGCGTCAGAAGGCGCTCTGCGAGTACAAGGCCGAGCTGGACGCGGGCTCGCCTGCGGGTCTGTCGGGCGATGCCAAGGATGCGCGCAAAGGCCAGGTCGGCAAGTTCACCGCCCTGTGCATGAGCGCCAACGGCTACAAAGAAGAAGAGATCACCGAGTATAAGTAGCCAGCGCGGTGGCCTCTTTGCGCAAACCAGCGACGAGAGGTAGCGCCACCAAAGTCAGCAGACCCCACAGCGGCTGCACCAAGCTTCCCGACAGCAATCCCAGGAACACGAGCAGCAGGGCCCCCAGCCTCACCAGGGCATAGCGACGCCGGAGCGCCGGCCATAGCAGCAGCAGATCCGTCGGCCACATCACCAGCAGCGCTTCGTTGATGCGTAACTCCGGCAGGCGCGCGACGATGAGCAGCGACCACGGCAAGAGCGCCAGCAGGACCAGCACCGCCACCGCCAGCCCTCGTCCCACTCGCCCACCGCCGAGCTGTAGTCCGAGCAGCACAAGCCCACCGAGCGACCACAGAAGCAGCGGCGGCAGCGACGACGACGGTGGAAGCGCAGCGACCCGACTTCCCACCACCTCGGGCGGCGCATGCAGGTGACTGGCCAGCTCGGCGCGTAGCACATCGGGCAAAAACATCGATTCCCAGCCAGTGATCGACGCATCGACCCGTCGCCCGAGGACCAGCTGACTCAGCGTCTTGAGCAGCGGCGCGGCAGCAAAGCCGTCGTACACCCGAGCGCGCAGCGGCGGCTGGTCAGCGATCAGGTTGTCGCGACGGAGCGCCCCATCGGTCACGTCATCGATCAGGTCACGGATGCGGGTGGTGCAGTTGTCGTCAAAGTGCCGGTAGTTGTAGAGCGTCTGCTCGGGCCTATCGGCCTGGTGGAGTCTCTGCGCCAGTAGGCCAGCCTGCGCCGGCGAGAGCGGCAGCCGCTGTCGATACACCGTACGGTCTTCCAGCCGATAGAGCAGCAGCATCCGCGGCAGACCCACCACCGACACCCAGAACTGGCCGTGACCGCGTAGCACGCCCCAGGTCAGCGGTCCCGGCGTCGAGAAATCGGCGGTGCCGTAGTTGTAGCAGCGCCCGAGCGGACTCTCCTCGTCGGTGACACAGATGGCGGCGTGACCAAAGCTCGAAAACAGGTCATCGCCCGGCCCCATCGTGAACACGTCAATCAGCGGCGGCGGAGAGATCGGCTCACTCGCCACGCCGATTCCAGACCGCCCCGTCAGCATCACCAAGATCGCCAGGAAAAAAGTCCATCGCTGCCACATGTTGTCGATTCAACGATCTTGGCAGTCGCACCGCCCCCACAGCAAGTCCAGGCTACTCAACCATGAGCGCTCCAGCGACGGCAGCGCGATCGATTTGCCCCGACAGCTCATTCCCTTTGGCAACAAGTCGCGCTATGAAGCGTGCGCTCGATGCTGTTTTCTGTTCTTGCTCATAGCGAGCTGACGCCGCCCGAGGATGTTCCGCCGTCACCGCCGCCGACGCAGCCACCACCGTCGCGAGGCTGGCGTTATGGGCTGCTGGGTCTGTCGATTCTGCTGCTGCTTTTGGCAATGACGATCGCAGTCTCGGCGGTGGTGGTGTCCCGTCGCCACTCCCGCGAGGTCGTGCCCGGCATCACCATCTGGAGTGCCAACGGCGCGCAGCCGCTGGGGAAGATTCCTCTCGACGAGCTGCCAAAGCGGGTCCATGAGCTGGGCGAGCGATTTCTCGACGAGCGGGTGCGGCTGCTGTTTGGACATGACAAGTCGTGGGCCCAGCTTCGCGAGCTGGGCATGCGGGTCGACGAGGAAGCGCTGCTGCGCGACTGCAAGACCTTGGGCCATAGTGGCGAGCCACTGGCCGATCTGACCAGCTATCTGCGCGGCGTGCGCTCGGGCTATCGGCTCCAGTTTGCGGTCAGTCTCGACGTGGCGAAGGCGCATCAGTTCTTGATCGAGCTCAAAGATCAGGTTGATCGCGCGGCGGTCGATGCCCGGCTCGATCTGGAAAAGCACTCCATCGCGCCCGAGCGGCCCGGCTATCTTTTGCGGGTCTACGACTCGCTGGTCAGTCTGGAGTACGTGGCGCGCTCGCTGTCGACGGGACAAGCGGTGCCGGAGCTGCGGCTAGCGGTCGCCGAGTCGCAGCCCGAGGTCCGCAAGGAGAGCCTCACCAAGCTCGATGTCTCGACGGTGCTGGCCTCATGGGAGACGCGCTATTCGACGGCAGCCATCGACAGCGACCGCACCTACAACCTGAAGGTCGGCGCCGACAAGCTCAACGGCTACGTCCTTGGGCCCGGACAGGTCTTTTCGTTCAATGCCACCGTCGGCGATCGCACCGAAAAGGAAGGCTATCGGGTCGCTCCAGTGATCTCTGGAGGTGAACTAATCGACGGACTGGCGGGCGGTATGTGCCAGATTGCCTCGACGCTGCACGCCGCAGCCTTCTTCGCGGGCCTGGAGATTGTGCGCTCGACGCCCCATTCTCGACCGAGCACCTACATCCCGATGGGACTCGACTCAACGGTGGTCTACCCGTCGGTGGATCTCAAGCTCAAGAACCCATTCGACTTCCCGGTGGTCATCCACTACGTCGTCCACCAGGGCGTTGTCCGCGTCGAGCTACTCGGCAAAGAGCGCGTCTTCAAGGTAGCTTTCGAGCGCGAGGTCCTCGTCGAGACTCCATTCAGCAGCGTCAACCGACTCGACCCCGAGATGCCAACCGGGCAGCAGTTCATCGACCAAGACGGATATCCCGGTTACCGCATCAAGCGCCGTCGCTATGTCTTCACTGGCCAGTGGAAAACCGATCCCAAGGACGAAAATCGCGGCAATCCCGACGAGCTGATCAGCAAGCGAGAGTGGGACCTGGCCTATCCGTCGACCACGCAGATCATCCGCGTCGGCTCCGGCTCGCCCAAGCTGACCAAGAAGACGCCGCCCCCGTCGCACCGGATTCCTCCTCTGCCAAAGTGGGCCAATCCGCTGTTTGCGATCATTCGCTAGCGACGGCTGATGCGACTCGGGCTTCGCTGGTCCACGCCGTCGCTGCGAGTGCGGCTAGGTGGTCATCTCGGCAATGGCGGTCTTGTGCTGCTGTAGCTCGGCGAGTCGCTGGGTCAGCTCTTCGACGCGGGCGCGGCTCTGCTCGACGATCTCGGGCTTGGCGCGGGCCACAAAGTCGGCATTGCTGAGCCGGCCTTTTACGCCTTGCAGCTCCTTGTCGACCTTCTGCGCATCCTTGTCGAGGCGGACCAGCTCGGCCTGCGCATCGATGAGCGTATCGGCGTGCAGCAGCAGCGCGGTCATTCCCGGCACCACTTCGGCGATCGTGCCCTTGGTGCTTGGCACATCCTCGACCACCTGGGACAGCTCGGCGCGCGTCATCAGCTCGATGATCGCCTTGTTTTCGACGAGCACGGTCCGCGTATCGGCATCTGGACATTTGATCGCGAACTGCACCCTCGTCGGCTCGGCCCCTTCTTCGGCCTTCTGCGCCTTGAGGTTGTAGGTCGATTTGATGCTGCGCATGGCTTGGATCGCGCTCTGTAGAACACCCATATTACGCTCCGCCTGCGCATCTTTTAGCGCCGCGTCTCCCGTCGGATAGAGCGTAATCATGATGCTCTGCGGACTCCCTGCCGGACGCGGCAGCCGCAGCCACAGCTCTTCGCTGATAAACGGAATGATCGGGTGCAGAAGCCGCAGCGAGGTCTCCAGACACATTGTCAACGTACCGAGCGCCGCCCGCCGCTGCGCCGAAGTCGCCTGGGCCGACAGAGCCGGCTTGCTGATCTCGATGTACCAGTCACACAGCTCGGTCCAAAAGAAGCGATACAGCGCCTGCGCACCGTCGGAAAACTTGCTGGCCGCAAACGCCGCATCGACCTCTTCGGTGACTACGGTGAGGCGCGACAAGATGTAGCGCTCGGCCAGGCCCAGCTCGATTGGCACCGTCGGGGTAAGCGACTCTGACTCGAGCACTCCCTTTTGGTGCAGGAGTGCTTCGCGGAAGCCGGCCAGCGCCTCTAGCTCGCTGTCTTCGACGTTCATCAGGAAGAAGCGGGTTGCGCTCCAGATCTTGTTGAGGAAGTGACGATACCCGTCGATGCGCGGCACCGACAGCCGAATGTTGCGACCTTGCGCGCCCATCACCAGCAGGAAGAACCGGAGCGCGTCCGCACCTTGGCGAGGGAAGCCCTGCGGATACGCCGCCGCCGCCGAAGGGAAGGCTTTTTTGAACTTGGTGAGCGCCTCGTCCAGCTCCTTTTTCGCGGGCGCCTTGTCCTTTGGGAAGCCGAGCACCTCTTCCAGCTTGGCCCCGTAGACAAGGTTCAGCGGGTCGAGCACGTTGCCCTTCACCTTGGACATCTTCTCGCCGTTCTCGTCGACGACCAGCGCGTGCAGGAGCACCGTCCGGAACGGCACCTTCTTCATGAAGTGCAGCCCCATCATCATCATGCGGGCCACCCAGAAGAACAGGATGTCGTGTCCGGTCTCCATCACCGAGGTCGGATAGAACGTCTTCAGATCGCGCGTCTGATCCGGCCACCCGAGGGTCGAAAACGGCCACAGCGCCGACGAGAACCAGGTATCGAGCACGTCGTCATCCTGGGTCAGATCGGTCCGTCCGGCGCGCTGGCTCGCTTCCTCGAGCGTGCGAGCGACATAGACATTGCCTTGCGGGTCATACCAAGCCGGAATCCGGTGTCCCCACCACAGCTGCCGCGAGATACACCAGTCGCGGATGTTGCGCATCCAGCGGAAGTAATCTTCGGTGTAGTGGTCGGGAACAAAGCGCGTCTTGCCCTGCTCGACGGCTTCGATCGCGGGCTTGGCCAGCGGCTCGGTCTTCACGAACCACTGGAGCGACAGCATCGGCTCGATCACCGTATCGCAGCGCTGACAGCGTCCGAGGTTTAGCTTGTGCGCCTTTTCCTCGACGAGCAGCCCGGCTTCGCTCAGCGCCTCAAGCACCGCTTTGCGCGACTCGGCAATCGTGAGTCCGCGGAAGCGCTCGGGCGCGTTGTCGTTGAGCTTGCCGGTCAGATCGAAGACCGAAATCTGCTCCAAGTTGTGACGGAGCCCGGTCTCGAAGTCGTTGAAGTCGTGACCCGGCGTGACCTTGACCGCGCCAGTGCCAAACTCCATCGACACCAGCACCGGATCAGCAACCACCGGAATCGTTCGATCCGTCAGCGGCAGCTGCACTTGCTTGCCAATCAGGTGGGCGAAGCGCGGGTCTTCGGGATGGACTGCCACCGCCGTGTCACCAAGCAGCGTCTCCGGTCGCGTCGTCGCCACCACCAGCCGCTCGTCGGAGCCGACCACTGGATAAGCGATGTGCCACAGCTTGCCATCGGTCTCTTCGGCCTCGACTTCGAGATCCGACAGCGCGGTGTAACAGCGCGTACACCAGTTGATGAGCCGCCGCGCCCGATAAATCAGCCCGTCTTCGTGGAGCCGCACAAACGCCTCGATGACGGCGCGCGACAGACCCTCGTCCATCGTGAACCGACACCGCTGCCAGTCGAGCGAAAACCCGAGGACGCGCAGCTGCTCGATGATGCGGCTGCCGTACTTCTCTTTCCACTTCCAGACGCGGGCGGTGAACTCCTCGCGACCGAGGTCGTGACGGCTCTTGCCTTCCTCTTTGGCGAGCATGCGCTCGACGACGAGCTGGGTGGCGATGCCGGCATGATCGGTGCCAGGCAGCCACAGCGCGTTATAGCCCTGCATCCGTCGCCAGCGCACCAGCACGTCTTGCACGACGTACATCGCGTGGCCCATGTGCAGAGAGCCCGTGACGTTGGGCGGCGGAATAACAATGGTAAAAGGGGTCTTCGGCGTCGTTGCCGAGGCGTGGAAGTAGCCTTGCTCTTCCCAAACCTTGTACCACTTGGATTCGACTTCAGCCGGGTCATAGGCCTTGGCCAGCGAGACTTCCTTCATCACGAGCTTCCTTCGAGGAGAACTGGCACGAGCCAGCCGGAGTTTCTTATCACACGGGACCGTCGTCTGCGGCAAGTTTTCAAGTGGCCCAACCAGCGCGTCGGTGACAAAGGTCCTGCCCGACGAGACCACCCACGCTATGATGGGAATCTGATGGCTGAGACCCCGATGCGCACAGCAGCCGATTCCGATCGCTATTCCCTCGCAACCAGACCTCTTTTCCGTCGCCGACTGCTGACTGTAGGGCTCATTGGGCTCTTGCTCGGCCCACCGCAGCGCACGCACTCGGCGGGACCACCATCGCCACCGAACGCACCCGCCGCGCTGCCCACCGCCCCACCGACGGCCACGACGGCAAGCCCAGCGACGGCAGCGACCCAACCGGACGGCTCACCGCTGCTGATTGCGCTTCGGCAAGAACTCGACCGCTCGATAAAACGGCTGCGCCTCAAGGGCTACGAAGCGCCGTATTTCATCAGCTACACCTTGCGCGACATTGAGGAAACCGAGGTCGTCGGCAAGTTCGGGGCAGTGTTTGGCAAGGCCCGGGACCGTCGCCGCGTGCTCCACGTCGAGGTCCGCGTCGGCAACTACGAGCTCGACAACACCTCGGCGGGAGAATCAGAAGGGGATGCCGACCTCGCGCTCAGCCTCTCGGAGGTCTCGAAGGACGCGCCGCTCGATGACAACTTGGAAGCGCTGCGCGGTTCGCTGTGGCTGCTCACCGACCAGAAGTATAAAGCGGCGCTGGCCTCGTATGCGCGCAAGCGAGCACGCGGGGTTCGCGACGTCGAGTCCGAGGACAAGCTGCCCAGTTTTTCGCGTGAAAAGCCGATCAAGTTCGTCGGTGAGATGCCTCGCTACGACGTCGACCTCGACAAGATGGCCGAGACCGTGCGGATCGCCGGCGCCCGGCTCAAGCAAGCGCCAGTTCTCGACGGAGAGATCAAGCTAAACGCCGACCGGGTGAGTCGCTATTTCGTCAACAGTGAAGGCGCCGAGACCGTCGAGCATCGCACCATCTTCGCGGCCCACCTATCGGCGGAAGCGCGCTCCAAGGACGGCATGCTGCTGTCGAACGCTCGCGATTTTTACGGCCGTGCCGCCGAGCAGTTGCCGTCGGCGCAGGTGATGGCCACGGCGGTTGATGGACTGGTCCGCGATCTGTCGCTTTTGCAAGCTGCGCCCGCCGCCGATCCCTACAACGGCCCGGCGATCCTGATGGAAGAAGCCTCCGGCGTTTTTTTCCACGAGACCATCGGTCATCGCCTCGAGGGTGAGCGTCAGGTCAGCGAGCAAGAAGGCCGCACATTCAAAGGCCAGATTGGCCAGAAAGTCCTGCCGCCGTTCCTGTCGGTTCTCGACGATCCGACCCAGGTCGCGACGCCGGACGGGACTCAGCTCAATGGCTTCTATCGCTTCGACGATGAAGGCGTGCCAGCGCGACCCGTGACGCTGATCGACAAGGGCGTGCTGCGCGATTATCTGAAGTCGCGAACGCCGGTGCTCGGCTCGCTGCGCTCGAACGGTCATGGCCGCGCCGAGGGAACCGCCGATCCGATCGGGCGCATGGCCAACCTGGTCGTCAAAGCCGAAAAGACCGTGCCGCTCCCGGAGCTGAAGGCGCAGCTGCTCGCGGAAGTGCGTCGCCAAGGCAAACCGTACGGGCTGATCATTCGCGACATCCTCGGCGGCTCGACCAACACCATGAACTTTGGCAGCCAGACCTTCCGCGGCCAGCCCACGATGGTCTATCGCGTCGACGCCAAGACCGGCGAAGAGACCTTGGTGCGCGGCGTTGAGATGGTCGGCACCCCACTATCGAGCGTCGCCAAGATCATCGCGGCTTCCGATACCGGCGGGGTCTTCAACGGCTTCTGCGGCGCCGAGAGTGGCATGGCTCCGGTGTCGACGGTAGCGCCGGCGGTGCTGTTTACCGAAATCGAGCTACAGCGCGCCCAGCACGTCTCGGAGCGCCCGCCAATCCTGCTGCCGCCGTGGCGGGACGAAGCTACAATTCCTCGCAAATGAGCATGACCATTCCCGATCCCGCATCCACGTCGCTGTCCATCGATCGCGATGCCGATCAGACTTGCAGCGACCTGCTCCACTTCATCGATGCTTCCCCGACGCCCTATCACGCGGTGGCAAGCAGCGCCGCTCTCCTTGGTGCGGCGGGCTTTACGGCGGTCTCGGCCAGTGACGACTTCGCTGCGCTGGCCGCCGGTGCCTACTACACGACGGTCAGCGACGGGACTCTGCTTGCGTTTGTGAGACCCCGAAAGGCCCGTGCTGATACGATCCGGGGCTTCCGCATCGTCGGTGCCCATACCGACAGTCCCAACCTCCGCATCAAGCCGCGCCCGGTCTACGAGAAGGTCGGCTACTTGCAGCTCGGCGTCGAGGTCTATGGCGGAGTGCTGCTCAACTCGTGGCTCGACCGCGATCTGCGGCTGTCGGGGCGGGTGATGGTGCGCGGCGACGATGGGCGGCTTGGTTCCCGACTGGTCTCTCTCCAGCAACTGACAATGCGTATCCCGCAGCTGGCGATTCACCTCGACCGCGAAGTGGGAGAAAAGGGGCTGGTCCTCAATCGGCAGGAACACCTGGCGCCCATCCTCGGACTCGCGGACCCAAAGAGCCCTCGCTCCGGCGGCGAGATCCAGCTGCTGCACGAGCTGTGCGCCAAAGAGCTTGGCGTTTTCACCCAGCAGATCGTCGGCCTCGAGCTGATGCTGCACGACAGCCAGCCAGCGACGCGAGCCGGGCTAAACCAGGAGCTGCTGCTGGCACCGAGGCTCGACAACCTGGCGATGTGTCACGCGGGCCTGTCGGCGCTGCTGCGAACGTTTCAGCAGGACGACGACAGCGGCATCGTGCCGGTGGTGGCACTGTTCGACCACGAAGAAGTCGGCTCGTCGAGTGATCACGGAGCCCAGTCGGCACAGCTGCCGCGGCTGCTCGAGCGGCTGGTGCTGTCGACGGGCGGCTCTCGGGAGTCATATCACCAGGCGCTGTCGCGCTCGCTCTGTGTCTCGGCGGACATGGCTCATTCGGTTCATCCCAACTACGTCGACCGGCACGAACCCAACCACCGACCTGTGCTCAATGGCGGCCCGGTCGTAAAACATAATTCTCAGCAGCGCTACGCGACCTCGCTACCGACGGCAGTGGCCATCTTGGAGCTGGGTCAAAATGCCGGCGTCGCAATGCAAGAATACGTCCACCGTACCGATCTGCCGTGTGGCAGCACAATTGGGCCGATCGTCTCGACGCTAATGGGAATTCCGACCGTGGATGTGGGCAGTCCGATGCTCAGCATGCACTCGGCGCGTGAGCTGGCCGGAGCCGCAGATCCCGAAAAGATGACCCGCCTGCTCGCCCACTTCCTGTTGTCACGAAATCTCGTCGGGAAGTGACGGACCCACTTAGAACAGCCGAGTATCGAGGTTCGGGAACAGGTTGTCGCGGCTCTCGCAGTCGGCAACGAACGCCTCGTCGACAGTGCCCGCCTCGAGGTCGGCAGCCAGTCGGTTAAACCGCTGAAGATGGGTCCGCACCCGCGACTCGGCATAGGAAACCGCCGTCCCGGTCTTCATGATGAACGCCCAGTCGGACGACTGCGCGAGGAGCAGTTCACGACCGGCCTGCACCAGTGCCCGTGCCGTCCGAGCCTGCTGCCCAGCCTGCGTACCATCGTCCTTGGCCGCACCGCCAAACTTCTCGACCAGCTCGTGCATCTTGGTCTCGGCGTGGTGGACATGGCGATAGATCCAGTCGTTGCTGTTGTCGAGCCACACCGCCGAGTAACCACCCTCGCCCCACGACGACGGCGCCGGCTCGCACACCGCATTGACCGGATAATCGGCCAGATATCCCGACGCGGTCTGGAGCTGGACCTCATTGTCCGGTTGACTGCACAGCCGCAGCACCTCGCCGAGGAAGGTCGGCCCCTCGAACCACCAGTGCCCAAACAGCTCCGCATCATAGGGCGACACGATCATCGGTCGCCGATCCATGCGCTGCGATAGCCACGCCACCTGCGCTTGCCGCTTCTCGACGAAATCGCGGGCATGTTCACGCGCGCGGACCTTCGCCAGCTCCGGCTGATACGGCGCCTTGTCTTGCAGATCGACGCGCGGCCCCGTCACCCGGTGATATTTGTAGCCGGTATAGACACGAATCCCGTCGGGATGGATGTAGGGCGCGATCTCCGAGAGGGGCCGATCAAAGCCGATGTCGCGGTAAAAGTCGCGATAGATACCGTCGGCAGGATAACCCTCCGTCGAGGACCAGACCTGCTTCGACGACATCAGGTCGCGCCCGAACGCCGCCACTCCCGCCCGCGTAAAGATCGGGGCATGCAAGCCGAGCGGCGGTCGTGGCCGTGCATAGGTCAGCCCGTGCGCATCGAGGAAGAAGAAGCGCAGATCCAGCTCGGCGAGCAGCTGATCGAGCCCATCGACATAGCCGCACTCGGGCAGCCAGATGCCACGCGGATACTGACCGAAACACTCGCGATAGTGCCGCACCGCGATCAGTAGCTGCGCCCGTCGCGCCGACTGCGACCGCAGCACCGGCAGATAGGCATGGGTGGCGCAGGTCGTGATGATCTCGAGCGCGCCCTGCGTCTGCAACTGACCGAACGCAGCGACGACATCGCCGTCGAGAGCCAGATACAAAGCGCGCAGCTCGGTAAAGCGTGCCAAATAGAATCGCACCAGCTCCGACTGCTCCGGCAGATCCTTCGCGCGCGTCAGCTCCTCCTCGCCGAGGCGCAGCAGCCGTTCCAGGTACGCCCGGTAGCGCTCGCCAAGCAGCTGATCCCGCAGCATCGAGCACAGCGTCGGCGACAGCGACAGCGTCAGCCGAGGACTAGCACCCGCAGCGGTGAGCTTGCGTAGCTCCAAAATCAGCGGCAAATAAGTCGCCGTGATCGCCTCGTAGAGCCAGTTTTCCTCGAGGTGGTAGGAATTTTCGGGGTGACGCACGTACGGCAAATGCGCGTGCAAAAGGAGCAGCAGATCCCCCCGAAGATTGGCTGACATCAGAGCCCTCCGCTTTTCCCCGGTGGATGACTGCCGCTGCTCGGTCCCCCGCCCGAAGGCCCGTCGACGATCCACTCGGATTCTGAAACCGGCAGCTGGTTCGCCACAGACACGCTCCCGGTACGCCACGGCAACGCCCGCTCTTGGTGAGGCTGCTCGGGCCTTGATAGGACAATGTGCTCGCGATGTTTGGCGTCGCCCCCGACCGGCTGGACATGCGCCCATTCCACCGCGGTTTCCGTCGACGGTTGGGTCGGAGGCAAGCGCAGCGGCTGCGATTGAGCGATCGGCGAAAACAGACCCTCAGCGGAGAGCAGACCAACGGCAGCCCGCAGGTGGGCACCCGCTTTCGGCGACTCCAGGTACTTTTTGCCGTGACGGTGGTGCAGATGCAGGTCGCGAATCTCGCGATGCTCGCGAGCACTGTGCCCGACCACCGAGGTCGTCACGAAGACCCGCAGCACCAGTCGTCCATCGGCCTCGCCGAGTCCGAGTTGCTGCCGCGCCTGCAACAGTCCCCCGTCGGTCACTTCCCAGTAGATGAAGTACCAGTGGGGATCTTTGGACAGGATCTCCACCTCGTCACGGCCATAGGTCTCGGGAAGCTCGCTGTCGTGAGGCCGCTCGTAACCGCCGCCGGACTTGCGCTTCGGCTTCGCGTCTTGCACGGCGTTTTCAACAGAGTCGCTGCCCTGGTGCGGCGGTCGACTCACCGCCGACGAAGACGTGGAGGCCTCCCCAGCGTGAGTGTGCGAGCCGTATGCTTCCGTGTCTTTGGTGAAAACCATGGCAACTCCATCTCCGTCCCTCGCCCTTGGCCCGAAGGCCCAGGCTAGCGACTTTCCCCGGTGAGCTGTCTGACGGTGGCGATATCGCTTCGGATCTGCGCGACCAGCTCCACCACCGACGGAAACTTCCGCTCGTCACGCAGCCGGGCCACAAAGCAAAGTCGCAGCTCACGATCGTACAGCGAGGGCAGCTCGACATCGTCGGCAACCAAGAGGTGCGCTTCGACGGACAGCGGAGGATCCTTGGCTGCGGCTCCCAAAGGGCCCAGGAAAGTTGGATTGTATCCTACGTTGACCGCTGCGGGGTGTCTGGCTGCCACCGAACGAATCACCGACGACGCAGTGGACGCAGGAGCAGCCAAAAGCTCGGCCCAGGCCCCATAAACCCCGGGACGAAGCCGGACCTCACTGTGGCAGCGCAAGTTGGCGGTCGGCACTCCGATCGTTCGTCCTCGCCCCGCCCCCTGCGCGACCGTGCCTTCCAGCTCTGCGGGTCGACCCAGTAGGAGCGCCGCCCGATCCAGATCCCCATCAGCCAGTGCGCGCCGAATCAGCGTCGAGGAACAGGTCACCCGCTCGCCACTTGGCGTCGTTACCGAGACTGCCGCCAGCACCGTCACTTGGGTGCCCGACGGACTCAAAAGCTGTGACAGCAGCGCACCATCGCCTTTGCGGCCCCGGCCAAAGTGGAAGTCGTGACCGACGCAGACTGCCCGCAGAGCCGGCCCGGCCAGCAGAATGCGCTCGACAAACTCCGTTGCGGATAGCTGAGCAAACGCTGTATCGAAGCGCTGCTCGACGACGACATCCGCGCCCGCAAGCAGCAGCAGCTCCCGCTTGCGCTGCACCGACAAGAGCACGGCTGGAGCATTCTGGGGCGCCAGCACCGTCGCGGGATGCGGCCAAAAGGTCATCGCCACCACCTTCCCGCTCGCTCCGACCGTCTGACGAGCCGTTGCAATCAGCGCTTGGTGGCCACAGTGAACGCCATCGAAATTTCCAATGACCAGCGCGCAAGGCTCCGTCTTGCAGACAGAAGCCGCGAACTCCTCGTAGCTGGCAAAGACTGGCATGGTGTCGGGGCGGCAATAGGCACCGCCGGGCGGGCGGTATAGCGCGGAGCGAGCGAGAAGTCTAGGAACGTGTGCGGGCGGGGTCTTAGGCGCTCGGCGCTTTGCGCTTCTTCTTCTGGTACAGGAAGTAACCACCGACGCCCATCCCGACGAACACCAGCGTCAGCAGGATCGGGCTGTGAGCGATGATAGACAGCAGGATCGTCACCACCGACAGTACGAATGCAATCGGGAACATCACGACGCTCACCAGGAAGCGACCCGCCGAGCCAAGGAACGGAATGATGTCGAGCAGCGTGTTGATCGGCCCAAAGAACAGGATCAGACCGAACCACATCATCAGGAATCCGACGACGCGCAGCACCCAGCCGATGGTCTTGTGCTCGGTCGCCAGCGTCTGAATCGCTTCCTCGCGCGGACCCGGCACGGCACGGAACAGAGAAGTCTCCTTGTCCTTGTAGGCCCGCACCGCGCCACCATCGAGCTGACCAAACAGCGTCACCTTGCCGCCAGGAGCCAGCGCCGTAAAGCTGATGCGGACATCGCCGACCTCGGGCTGGCTGAGCGAACCCGAGCCGCGGAACAGGTACTTTTCGTCGACCAGCGTGTAGCCCTGCGGCTTGCGAGCAGCAATCGCCTCGGCCTTGCGCTCCGCTTTGCCGACCTCGGCGGGGGCGGGCTTTACCTTCTTGGCCGAGCGACCCTTGCGCTTCTTCTTCTTGCTCTTCTTGCTGCCGTCGTCGCTGGCATCGTCGGCCTTGTCGCCAGCGGGCTTGACTGCATCACCGTCGGGCTTGGCTGTCTCATCGTCCGCTTTCGCCGCCTCCCCCTCGGATTTCGACGCCTCTTCCTTCACTTCCTCGGCGGTGCTCTTCACCATGTCCGAGGTAAGCTTGAGCGGCTGAGCACTCGGCAGGCTCGCCTCCTGCGGATCAAAGGGATACGGGCCGACCGACGCTTTCTGCGCCGAGAAGCTGGCATCCTGTATCGGCAGCGCGATGTTCTCGTGCCCCTTGGGCTGCTCCATCTCCGTCGGGAGCTTGGGCTTCCCAGTCCAGCCCCGGCTGTAGCTGACTGTGCGCTTTTCAATCTTCTTGCCACCGGTCTTTTTCTCCGTCGAGGTCTCGACCTTTTCGATCCAGGCGTACATTTCGACGTTGCGGTGCAGACGAAGGTAGCTGCCCGGCTTGAGCAGCTCGGGGTCACCGATCTGCTCGTCGCTCTTGAGTTCGCCGGTCACCGAGACGAACTTGCCATTTAGACCACTGTCGACGCTGGCGGGATTTGCGACCACAGACTTTTTGGCGACCTCCGAGAGGTCGACGCGGCCCTCGTTCATCCACAGGACGACAAACGAGATGACAAACAGCAAGCCACCGACTGCGACTCCCTTGATGGAGTCCACCAAGTTGGTGCCCAGACCCTTCTCTTCTACCGACGTGAACTGATCAGACATGTAGTCCTCAAATGAGCAAAGATGACCCCGATCCCCACCGCTCACCCGCCCCAAAAGCCTGCGCCAACCCCCGGCCAAGCCAAAAGACATTTTAAGGTATCACAATTACTGAAAGTACCTCAACAGCTGAGCTACTCGTGCTGTTTAGATCGACTCAGCGGCTGGCGGCCCACGCGCACTCGTTCAGCAGCGTCGGCTCCCCTCGGGACGGCCGTCCGATCTACGACTGTGGCTGCGCCTGCGTGGAACTTGCACAGCTTGTATCCAAGTTTCTATTCGCTATGTTATCGTAAGGACAGGCAACATTTTTTCACTTAATGAGGTTCCCATGTTGCGCAGAACCACCAGCCGCACGACACAAATCCCCCGCCGCAACGCCTCGCTCCAGCCTGCTGGGACAGGCCCGGATCTGGGACCGATTCCACTGATGCTGGAGCTACCGCTCGAGACCCACGCGAGGTACGCGGACTCGACCAAGTCGGCCCCAGCCGAAAAAGCCGCCGGCTCCTGCGTGATCGTCATCAATATGGGTGACGATGACGAAAGCGACGCAGAGTAAGCACCGCCTAGACCTGCAAATCGGGCTTGTTCGACGGCGGCAGTCGACCGGCCCGCAGCTCGTGCCACAGCGTCAGTAGCTGCTGGTGAGCAGCCTCGGGACTACCTTGGTTGTCAATGAGCCAGGTGGCAGCCTTCCGACGGTCCGCCCGCGACGCCTGCGAACGAATCCGCGCCCGCGCTTCCTCCACCGACAGACCGCCCCGACTGACGGCCCGGCTCACCTGAAGCTCTTCCGGGATGTCGACGACAATCAGTCCGTCCATGCCCTGGTAGATGTTGTTCTCGACGAGAAGGGCCGCCTCGTAGACGATCACCGACGCGCCAGCGGCCATCGCCCGCTGCATCTGTCGCGCACTCTCTGCCGCAATCGCCGGATGGGTAATTTGGTTCAGCGTTCGTCGAGCAGTCTCGTCGCCAAACACCCGGGCGGCCAGCTTGCGACGATCCAGCGGCGGCGCCCCCAACGACGGACCTTCACCATCGACCAGCACGCCCGGACCAAAGGCCGCGACAATCTGCTGATAGGCCGGCTGTCCAGGCTGCACCACGTCGCGCGCGACTTCATCCGCGTCGACCACGGTCGCCCCCAGCTCGCGCAGGAGCCTACCGATGGTGCTCTTGCCCGACGCAATTCCCCCCGTCAACCCGATGACCAGCGGCCTCTGGTGTGACGGCTCTGCGCTTCTCACGGCATGCAGCCCGGCGCCGGCGTATCGACGCAAGGAGTCGGCACGCAACCCCACTGCTGAGTGCCCTTGTCCATGGTGCACTTGGCGTTCTCGCCACAGGTGTTGGTTCCAGCGTCGGCCATACAGGGCTGGGTGCAGAAGTAGGTCGGACGGTTGGGGTCCTGAAGCAACTGCGAGCAGACCGTCGCGGACGTGTTGGTGCGGCACTCTGCACCGGCGGCACTCGAGCAGTATTTGCCAACGCCGAGGCTGTTTCCAGTATCGCCGGGGTGGCCGCAGCAGCTGCGCGTCGCCATATCAGCGGCGGCAGCAGGGGGATCGGCCTGGCTGCAACCACTCGCGACGACGAGCAGCAAGCCGGCACAGAGGAGGGACCGTACAGAGGAGGATCGAGCTTGTGTCATGGGGCGCGGAGCGTATCAACGCGAGCCCATCTGTCAATGCTTGGCAGGGGCAGGCGGCGTACCGGGGGCGGCGGGCGCAGAAGCAGGGGCAGCGGGCGCAGCAGGGGCGGTTCCACCGAGCGCATCGACGCTGATGCCCAAGATCGACAGATCGGTGCCCGAAAAGAAAAAGCCGGCTTCGCGACGGACATTTTCAGGGGAGTCGCTGCCGTGGACGGCGTTCTGACTGACGTCGGTGCCAAACTTCTGCCGAAGCGTGCCGGGAGCCGCCTTCTTCGAGTCAGTCGAGCCCATCAGCTCACGGTACTTGTGGATCGCGTTCTCACCCTCGAGGATCAGCGCGACGATCGGGCCCGAAGACATGAAGTCCGTCAGCCCCTCGAAGAACTTCTTGCCGGTGTGAACCGCGTAGAAAATCTTGGCTTGGTCCTTCGACAGACGCGTCATGCGCATTGCGACCGGCTTAAGGCCCGACGAAGCCATGTCTTGGATGATGTGCCAGGTGCTGCCTTTGCCGACAGCATCGGGCTTGACCATCGCGAGGGTGTATTCGATAGCCATAAAGGGTCTCCTTGAGCGGGTTCAGCCTTGCGGCGCAAAAAGTATTTGGGCGAAATTTTGTACCAGCTCGAGGCAGAAGGGAAGCAATTAGGGCCGTATCGCGATGGCCTCGATCTCGACCAGCGCGCCGCGTGGCAGGCCAGCAGCTTGGATGGTCGTACGAGCCGGCGGTGCCGTCGGGAAGCAGCGACCGTAGATGCCATTGACCGCCGCAAAGTCCCCCATATTGGCCAGGTAGATGGTGCAGCGCATTACGTCGGCAAAGCCGCAGCCCGCCGCGTGCAGCACCGCCTCCAGGTTCTTCATGACCTGCTCGGTCTGCGCGCCGACATCGCCCGCTCCGACGAGCTGTCCAGACTCCGGTGACAGCGGAATCTGCCCCGAGCAGAACACCAGATTGCCCGACACAATCGCCTGCGAATACGGACCAATCGCCGCCGGTGCCGAGCCAGTCGAGATCACAGTTCGTCCTTGGTTCATGGACCGCTTGTAGCACAGCCCGCTGCCTAGGCAGAAGCCAAGCCCCCTGGTACTTCGCCCCCCGCGCGGCGTAAGATCGTCCGCCATGAGCATCGTAGCCCGACACCTTGTGACCCCTCGACTCGACATCAAGTTTTTGGACAGCGGCGGCAGCGGCCAGCCGATCGTGTTCATCCACGGCAACATCTCAACCGGAGAGTTCTTCTCCGACCTTTTGCTGAAGCTGCCGGCGGGATATCGCGGGATCGCCCCCGACCTGCGCGGCTTTGGTGACACCGAGCCGAAGCCGATTGACGCGACGCGCGGCGTGGATGACTTCGTCGACGACATCCACAGCTTGCTGACCTCGCTCGAGGGCATCGCCGGGAAGAAGGTGGTGATGTGTGGCTGGTCCGTCGGTGGCGCCGTGGTAATGCGCTACGCGATGAAGTACCCCGACGAGGTCGCTGGCTTGGTCCTCGAGGCGCCGATGTCTCCGTATGGCTTTGGTGGAACCCGTGATGCCGTCGGAACACCCTGCTTTGGCGACTTCGCAGGCTCGGGCGCCGGTACGGCCAGCCCGCAGTTTATCGAGCGCATGTCGCAGGCCGATCGCGGCGCCGACAGCGACTTTTCGCCCCGCAAGATCGTCCGCAGCTTCTTCGTCAAGGCCAGCTACCAGATCCCGGCCTCCGAGGAGGATCGCTATGTCGATGAGCTGCTCAAGACCCGACTCGGACCGGACCACTATCCGGGCGATGCGGCCAGCTCTGCCAACTGGCCCACGCTGTCGCCGGGCACGCGCGGCATGAACAACGCCATCTCGGCGAAGTACGTGAACCTGTCGAGCTTTGCCAAGATCTTTCCGCAGCCCAAGGTTCTGTGGCTGCGCGGCAGCGACGATCAGATTGTCTCGGATACCTCGCTGTTCTGCTTCGGTTTCCTCGGCAAGCTGGGCGTGATTCCAGGCTGGCCTGGTGACGAGGCATTCCCGCCGCAACCGATGGTGTCGCAGCTGCGCGCCGTGCTCGACGACTATCGAACCCACGGCGGCAAGTATGAAGAGGTGGTGATTCCCGAGTGCGGACACTCGCCGCATCTGGAGAAGCCGATGGAGTTCCGCGAGCGACTCCTCGGCTTTTTGAGCGAGCTGGGCTTCTAGGCGCTGGCTTTCTGGGCCTTGAGCGCGGCGTGAGCGGCGGCGAGACGAGCGACGGGCACTCGATACGGTGAACACGACACGTAGTCGAGCCCGAGCTTGTGACACAGCGCAATGCTCTCGGGATCGCCACCGTGCTCGCCGCAGATCCCGACCTCGAGTCCGGGTCGCGTCTGTCGCCCGAGCCGCACCGCCATGTCCATCAGCTTGCCGATGCCGCGCTCGTCGAGGGTCGCAAACGGGTTCTTCGGCAACAGCCCTCTCGATAGGTACTCGACGAGAAAGCTCGCCTCGGCGTCATCGCGCGAGATCCCGAAGGTCGTCTGCGTCAGGTCGTTGGTGCCAAACGAGAAGAACTCGGCAAACTCGGCGATCTGGTCGGCGGTCAGCGCTGCCCGCGGGATCTCAATCATCGTCCCAAACTGGTAGTCGACCAGCACGCCCTGCTCGGCCATCACGTTCTTCGCCTCTTCCTCGAGGAGGGTGCGCTCCATCTTTAGTTCACTCGACAGTGCGACGAGCGGAATCATGATCTTCGGCTTGACGACGATCCCGGCCCGCTTGCAGGCGCAGGCAGCCTCGAAAATGGCGCGCACCTGCATCTTGGTCAGCTCCGGCAGGTGAATGCCGAGACGAACGCCGCGCAGACCGAGCATCGGGTTCTGCTCACGCAGGAACTGCACCGCTTGCAGCATCCGTCGCTTGACGTCCAGCTCGTGATTGAGCAGCTCAGCATCCCCGTCGCCCAGCTTGATTCGCGTCTCCAGAATCGCCACCTCACGGAGCAGCTCGTCGTGACTTGGCAAAAACTCGTGCAGCGGTGGATCGATCAGCCGAATTGTCACCGGCAGACCATCCATGATCCGGAACAGCCCCTCGAAGTCGGCGCGCTGGAACGGCAGCAGGCGGCTCAGCGGCTCCACTCGCTCGGCATCGCTGCGGGCCAGGATCATCGCCTGGATGTGCGGTAGCCGCTCCGGCTCGAAGAACATGTGCTCGGTACGACACAGTCCAATGCCCTGCGCTCCGTAATCTCGAGCCTTCTTGGCATCGCGCGGATAGTCGGCGTTGGCCCACACCCCGAGGCGCCGGAAGCGATCGGCCAGTCCCAGCAGCTGGAGCAAGTATGGATCGCGAATATCGGGCAGGACCGTCTGAAGCTGACCCGCAAAGACCTCGCCGGTGGTGCCGTCGATCGAGACAAAGTCGCCCTCTTTGAAGGTACGGCCCGCGACGGTGAAGCTCCGGCTGCCGAGGTCGATCTCGAGCGCCGAGGCACCGACGACCGCCGGCTTGCCAAACTGACGGGTGACGAGCGCGGCGTGGCTGGTGCGACCACCGCGGCTGGTCAGGACTCCCCGAGCCGCCAAGATGCCGTGTACGTCGTCGGGCTTGGTCTCGGCCCGCACCAAGATCACGGCCTTCTTTTCGACCTTGGCCAGACGCTCGGCACTGTCGGCATCAAAGACGATCTGACCGACGGCAGCACCCGGCGCGACGTTGAGCCCGGTGGCAATCAGGTCCCCGGAGGCCTTCCGCTCCTTCTTGGCTTTGGGGTCAAACTGTGGGTGCAGGAAGTACTCGATATGCGTCGGAGAGACGCGCAGCACGGCTTCCTCGGCGGAGATCAGTCCGGCACTCGCCAGATCGACGGCAATTCGCACCGCGGCCTGGGCCGTCCGCTTGGCGTCGCGGGTCTGGAGTATCCACAGCTTGCCGCGCTCGATGGTGAACTCGATGTCTTGAACGTCGTGATAGTGGCGCTCGAGCTTGCCGCAGATGTCGCGGAACTCGCCAAAGATCGCCGGCATCTTGCTGCCCAGCGCGGCGATCCGCTCGGTGTGACGAGTGCCCGAGACCACGTCCTCGCCTTGGGCATTGACCAGGAAGTCGCCCTCTAGCTCATTTTCGCCCGTCGAGACATTGCGGGTGGTGGCCACGCCCGTCCCCGAGGTATCGCCGAGGTTTCCGAACACCATTGCGACGATGCAGACGGCCGTGCCCAGGTTGTCGGCAATGTTCGAGGCCCGCCGATAGTCGATGGCGCGCTTGCCGTTCCACGAGCGAAAGACCGCCTCGGTGGCGAGTCGCAGCTGCTCATAGGGATCGTCGGGCATGCTGTGACCGGCGAGCTTGGCGATGATCGCCTTGAACTCGCCGGTGATGCGACGCAGTTCGGCCTCGCTGAGACTGGCATCGTTTTCGACGCCGCAGGCCTGCCGAGCATGGGCCAAAACTTCCTCAAATGGCTCGTCGGGAAGATTTAGTACAACAGTGCCGAACATCTGCACCAGCCGACGATACGAGTCGTAGACGAAGCGCGAGTCGCCGGTCAGCTTGGCCAGGCCCGCCGCGACCTCTTCGTTGAGGCCGATGTTGAGGACGGTATCCATCATGCCGGGCATCGAAAACTTGGCGCCCGAGCGACACGAGACGAGCAGCGGATTCTGCGGATCACCGAGGCGCTTGCCGGTCAGCTCCTCGACGCGGCGAAGGGCGGCGAGCTGTTCTTCCCACATCCCCGGCGGGAACTTGGCGCCCTCGGCCAGGAAGGCGTTGCAGGCGGCGGTGCTGACGATGAATCCCGGCGGGACAGGCACCCCAATCCGAACCATGTCGGCGAGGTTGGCGCCCTTGCCTCCGAGGAGGCCCCGTACCCCGTCCCACGATCCGCACCGCTGCTCAGCGGCGTCGAGTTCTGAGAACAGATACACCCACTTGGCAACACCGGATTGGAAAGGGGTTGCGGCTTGAGCGGACATGTTAGATACCTCCTAGCGACGTTAAACACACAGGCAATAGACTTCGGTCTCTTCTGGCCCATAGCAACTTGAGGCCACGCGCAGGGTAACACCAGCCGGATTTCGAGTTGAGCGAGCAGAGCGTGATGGAAAAAGGTCGATGATGTCTGCGGGAGAAGCGGTGACTCCCGGCGCTGGGCCGCTGCGAATGGCGGTCTCGGAGCTGGATTCGCTCGTCGCTGAGCTGTGGTCTGAGGGCTATCGCGTGCTCGGGCCGACGCTCGGCGAGGGTGCGATCGTGTACGGCGAGGTGCGAGGTGTGGCCGATCTGCCGGCGGGATATACCGACCAGCAAGATGGCGGCCACTATCGGCTGCTCAAGCAGGATGATGGTGCGCTGTTTGCTTACAACGTGGGTCCACACTCGCTCAAGCGGCTGCTTTTGCCCCCGCGCGAGCGGCTGTTTACTACCATCCGCACCGGCAAGCACCTGGCCGTTCAACCGGAGCCACTGGCGACGGAAAAGCTCGCGTTTTTGGGTGCCAGAGCGTGCGAGCTACAGGCGCTTTTGACCCAAGACCGGGTGTTCTCGAATCAGTCGCATCCCGATGAGCAGTATCTGGCGCGACGACGAGGCATGGTCCTCATCGGCGTGAGCTGCACCAAGGCGGGCGGTAGCTGCTTCTGCTCGTCGATGAACACCGGTCCTAAGGTCGATGTCGGTGCGGACCTGGCGCTGACCGAGGTAGTCACCAGCGACGAGCACTACTTCCTGGTCGAGATCAAAACCGCGGTGGGGGCCGAGCTGGCCCGCAAGCTCTCACTCCGACCTGCCACGATGGATGAAGATCGGCAAGCCGAGCTGCGCATCGCCGACGCGGCAACCCAAATGGGTCGTCACTTGTCGACGGCAGGACTCAAGGAGCTGCTCGCTCGCTCGACGAACAGTCCGCACTGGGATGAGGTCGCGACGCGCTGCCTGTCTTGCGCCAACTGCACCATGGTCTGCCCCACCTGCTTCTGCAATACCGTCGAGGATGTCACCGATCTGAGCGGCGAGCACGCCGAGCGCTGGCGCCGCTGGGACTCATGCTTCCACGACGACTTTTCGTACCTCCACGGCGGCTCGGTGCGCGGCTCCGTCAAGTCCCGTTATCGACAGTGGCTTACCCACAAGCTCTCGACGTGGTTTGATCAGTTTGGTACCTCGGGCTGCGTGGGCTGTGGCCGCTGCATCACGTTCTGCCCCGTCGGCATTGACCTCACCGCCGAGTGTGCCGCCCTCCAAGCGAGAAACCCATGATGTCGCCCCCTCACACGTTTTCTCCGCAGACTCTGTCGCTGCCGTTTTTTTCCGGCTTTGCGCCCGCCGAGCTGGCCATCCTGACCAAGCACTGTCGCCAGGTGAGCTGGCCCGCCGGGACCGAGGTAATTCGCGAGGGTCAGGTGGCAAACGAGTTCTTCCTGGTTCTCGATGGACGACTGGTGGTGCAGACCCTTGTGCCGGGACGGGGTGAAGTGACACTCCAGACGCTGACCCGCGGCGATGTGCTCGGCTGGTCATGGCTGACGACCAACGCGAGCTTTGCCTTTTCGGCGCACACGCTGCAACCGACCACCGCGCTGGTCTTCGACGGCATGGTGCTGATGCGCGAGTGTGAGCAGCACCCACGGCTCGGCTACCTGCTGATGCGCCGCTTCGCCCTCGTGATGAGCGATCGGCTGCGCCATACCCGAATGCAGCTCCTCGATCTCTATTCACCGCCGCGTACCAGCGGCTCGTTTCCGGTTATCAAGAAGCGATGAGCCTGTTTCCTCCCCAACCGATGACACGTCCGTCGTCGCTCATTCCGCAGCCCTATGTGGTGCGGCGCTTTGTCCGCGATACCGACGACACGTTCACGCTGACGCTTATGCCCGCGGCTGGTGGCGACGCGCTGCCCTTTGCGCCCGGCCAGTTCAATATGATCTACGCCTTTCCGACGGGAGATGTGCCGATCTCGGTCAGTGGCTCGGTGCGTCGGCGCGACGTGCTGACCCATACCATCCGCGCGGTCGGCCCGGTGACGAGAGCCCTGGCGCAGCTACGACGCGGCGATCAGGTCCTGGTTCGGGGACCGTTTGGTGAGCCATGGCCCGTCGACAAAGCCCAAGGACATGACGTGGTGGTGATCGCGGGCGGAATCGGCCTGGCGCCGCTGCGACCGGTGCTCTATCACGTTCTGGCCCAGCGCAAGCGCTACGGTCGACTGTGTCTGCTCTACGGCGCGCGAACGCCGAGCGATGTCCTGTACCGTCGAGAACTCAGCAAGTGGCGCAGTCGGCTCGACATGCAGGTCGAAGTCACCGTCGATCGCGACGATGCCAGCTGGCAAGGCGATGTCGGCGTGGTCACCCAGCTTCTCGAGCGTGCCCAGTTTGAGCCGAGTCGCACCATCGCGATGGTCTGCGGCCCCGAGGTGATGATGCACTTCTCGCGTCAGGCGCTACAAAAGCGCGGGGTCCCCGAGGCGCAGATCTTCGTCTCGATGGAGCGCAACATGAAGTGCGGCGTCGGCAGCTGTGGCCACTGTCAGCTCGGTCCATTTTTCATCTGCAAGGACGGGCCGGTGTTCGACTTCGCGCGCATCGCTCCGGTCTTTGGCCAAAAGGAGCTGTAGCGTGAAGGCCAAGGTCCGTCCCAAGCTTGCGGTCTGGAAGTTCGCCTCGTGCGACGGCTGCCAGCTCAGTCTGCTCGACTGTGAAGACGAGCTGCTACGGCTGGCCGAGATGGTCCAGTTCGCCAACTTCGTCGAGGCCTCGAGCATCGTCCAGAGCGGCCCTTATGACGTCTCTCTCGTCGAAGGATCGATCACCACCGAGCACGATCGCGAACGGATCGCGCGCGTCCGCAAGGACTCCCAGCTGGTCATCACCATTGGCGCCTGCGCGACCTCGGGCGGCATTCAGGCGCTGCGCAACGAGGCCGACGTCGCTGAGTTCACGCGTCACGTCTATCCCCACCCCGAGTACATCTCGACGCTGGCCGAGAGCACGCCGATCTCGGCGCACATCAAGGTCGACTACGAGCTGTTCGGTTGCCCAATCAACAAGCACCAGCTCCTCGAGGTCCTGGCGGCGCTGCTGCAAGGCCGCAAGCCTCGGGTGTACTCCCACTCGGTGTGCGTCGACTGCAAACTGCGCGGGACGCCGTGTCTGACGGTGACGCGCGGCATTCCGTGCCTCGGCCCGGTGACCCACGCCGGTTGTGAGGCGCTGTGCCCAAGCTACGGTCGCGGCTGTTACGGCTGCTTTGGCGCCAAGGAGTCGAGCAATCCGTCGTCTCTGGCACTTCATCTCCAGCAGCACTTGGGTCAGCCCGACGTGGCGCTGTCCCGCCTGCTCAACTCGTTTGCGACGCAGACGCCACCTTTTGTGCAAGCCAGAAAGCGCCTGGGGCCCGCGACTTGATAAGCTGCCCGCCGCGCACTGCCACGACGATGCCCAGGTCCGATCATGAGCAAGCCGAGCGATAACTCCCCCACCACCGAGAGCGAGCTTACGGTTCGGGCCGGGGCCAAGACCCGCACCATCAATGTCGATTACCTCGCGCGCGTCGAGGGGGAAGGTGCGCTCTACATCAAGACCCGTGGTGAGGTCGTCGAGGACGTGAAGCTACGCATCTTCGAGCCGCCGCGCTTCTTCGAGGCGTTTCTGCGCGGACGACTGGCCAGCGAGGCCCCCGACATCACCGCCCGCATCTGCGGCATCTGCCCCGTCGCCTACCAGATGAGCTCGTCGCATGCCATTGAGCGAGCGCTCGGGATCACCATCACCCCGACGATTCGTGCGCTGCGTCGGCTTCTGTACTGCGGCGAGTGGATCGAGAGCCACGGCCTGCACATCTACATGCTGCACGCGCCCGACTTCCTCGGCTTTCCCGACGTGGTGAGCCTCGCCAAGGCCTTCCCCGAGGTGGTGCGCGGCGGCCTGGCGATGAAAAAGACTGGCAACGAAATCCTGCGCGTCCTCGGCGGTCGGGAGATCCATCCGATCAACATTCGCGTCGGTGGGTTCTACAAGCTGCCAACGGTGGCGGAGCTACAGACGCTGCGGGAGCCGCTACTGCGGGCGCGCGATCAAGCTCTGGCGACTGTGCGCTGGGTGGCAGGCTTTCCCTTTCCCGACGTAAAGCGCGATTATGACTTTGTGAGCCTGTGGCATCCCGACGAGTACCCGCTCAACGAAGGCCAGCTGGTGTCACGCTCGGGGCTGCGCATCGACCCGGCAGACTTCGAGTCGCACTTCGCCGAGGTTCACGTCGCCCACTCGAACGCCCTGCACGCTCATAAGATTGTCGACGGGGGAAACTATCTGGTCGGGCCGCTGGCGCGCTACAACCTGTGCGTCGACAAGCTACCGCCGCTCGCGCAGCAGGCCGCACGCGACGCCAAGCTGCCCGTGCAGTGTTTTAATCCGTTCCAGAGCATCATCGTGCGCGCCGTCGAGCTGGTGTTTGCCTGTGACGAAGCGCTGCGCATCATCGCGGAGTACGAGCCCGCTGGACCACCGCGTGTCATAGCGCCACCGCGCGCCGGGGAAGGCGCCGCCGCTACCTGTGCGCCCCGCGGCCTGCTCTACCAGCGCTACCGAGTCAACGCCGACGGCACGATTGCCGAGTGCAAAATTGTGCCGCCGACTGCCCAAAACCAACCCACCATCGAGGACGATCTGCGCGCCGTGGTCATCATGGAGCTTCATCGGCCCAAAGCCGAGCTGACTGCGCGCTGCGAGCAGACCATCCGCAACCATGACCCCTGTATCTCGTGCGCAACCCACTTCTTGCGCCTGGAGATCGAGGACGATGCACAGCTCAAGCAAAACCCCTGACCGCAAGCTGTTCGGCACCGACGGCATTCGCGGCATCGCCAACGTCCCGCCGATGACCATCGAGACCGCGATGCGCCTCGGTCGCGCCGTCGCCCACCTCTACCACCGGCCCGGCCACCGCGGTCGCATCATCATCGGCAAGGACACCCGGCTCTCGGGCTACATGTTTGAGCAAGCGATGGCGGCGGGGATCTGCTCGCTGGGCGCCGACGTGATGCTGTGTGGACCGCTGCCGACGCCGGGGATTGCCTTTCTGACCTCGTCGATGCGCGCCGACGCTGGGGTGGTGATCTCGGCCAGCCACAACCCGTTTTACGACAACGGCATCAAGATCTTCGCCTCCGACGGCTTCAAGCTGCCCGACGCGACCGAGGCCAAGCTCGAAGAGCTAATGGACCACAGCGATCACGGCCTGGCACTTCCGGCGCCCGACGAGATCGGTCGCGCCCAGCGCATCGACGACGCCAAGGGTCGCTACATCGTGTTCCTCAAGAACTCGTTCCCGCGTCGGCTGTCTCTCGATGGGCTGAAGATCGTCGTCGACTGCGCACATGGAGCGGCCTACCGGGTCGCCCCCGCCGTGCTGACCGAGCTGGGTGCCCAGGTGATCTCGCTGGCGGTCTCCCCCGACGGCAAGAACATCAACGACCACTGCGGGGCGCTTCATCCCGAGGCGATGTGCCGAGCGGTCGTCGAGCAGGGCGCGCAGGTTGGCATCGCACTCGACGGTGATGCCGATCGGGTCATCTTCGCCGACGAGCGAGGTCAGATTGTCGACGGTGATGCGATTATGGCGCTGTGTGCGCGGCGGCTTCTGTCCCGTGGCGAGCTGCGTCAAAACACGCTGGTGGCGACGGTGATGTCAAACCTTGGGCTGGAGCGCGCCCTGGCCGACATGGGTGGCAAGCTGCTGCGGACCGCCGTCGGTGATCGCTACGTCGTCGAGGCGATGCGTCGTCATGATCTGAACCTCGGCGGCGAGCAGAGCGGGCACTTGGTATTCCTCGATCACATGACGACGGGCGACGGCATCATCGCAGCGCTTCAGGTCTTGGCGATCCTGCTCGAGGAAAACAAGCCGCTCTCGGAGCTGACCCACATCATGCAGCCGTATCCGCAGGTGCTGGTGTCGGTGAAGGTGGCACGACGGGTGCCGCTCTCGGAGCTGTCGACGGTGCAAGCGCTGATCGCGACCATCGAGAACGAGCTGGGTCAGGACGGGCGGGTGCTGGTGCGCTACTCGGGAACCGAACCGAAGGCCCGCGTCATGATCGAGGGGCCCGAGGTGTCGCAAATCGAGCGTTATGCCCAAGAGATTGCGTCGGAGCTGGTGCGCGCCTGCTCATGAGCGACGACAACTGTCTGACTAGAGCAGCGGCAAGCGCTCGGCCTGCTCGGCCCAGGTGATGAGCGGCGTCTCGTCGGGATGAAACGGCTGCCACGGCGGCTGCCCGAAGCTGCGCCGCATCATCATCAGCGGATAGAGCACAAACGACGGTGGTCGCGACGAGCGATTGTGCCGCTGAGCCCGCTCTCGTTCGCGCGCTTTGAGCGGCTGAAAATCACTGATCCGACGAACCCGCAGCGACGACAGCAGTCCAGCCTGCTTGCTCCGTCTGAAGTCCACCACCGCAGTTTCCATCGAGAACGCGCCGCACTGCTTGTGCCAGTCCATCAGCATCTGACACGCACCGAGCGCCTGGCTGCGATCCGACGCCACCCCGAGACGAGACCAGCCCTTTTTGCGAGCGATCCGCAGCCCGTTAAAGATGTTCTCCTCGGTGTGCAGCGCGTGCGGTTCCAAAAAGATGCGATCTGCCGGCACGCCCAGCGCCGTCATCGCCGCCGCCAGCGCTTCAGCCTCGACAAACGGCGTATGGACCGCCGCCCCCGAGGTAATGAAATACTCTGCTTGACGCCGCTCCCACAGCAGGGCGGCCCAGACTGCTCGTCGCTGTAAGCAGCGCGTCAGTGTCCCGTCGCTCAGGGTTGGACAGCCGGGCACAATCAGCGCATCGAAGGGCTGGGCGACGGGAGCCTTGATCTCCAAGTGACCCGCACAGCCTTGTAGCACGACGGACAGCAGCATCGTCCCGAACATAACACAGCCCCCCAAAATCCAGCCGACCCAGCCGCCCCGGCCTCTCCATCTCAACTTTCCGTCGCTGGTACACCGGACCTCGCGCGGTGGCGCCATCGTCATCCGCCTAGCTCATGCAGCAGCGGCTCCAGCTCGTCATGAAGCTTCATCCTCAGTCGCGCCGCCAGCTGGCTGGCTTCCCGCAGCGCCGCCCGACCTGGCCCGAGCTTACGCCGCTCGACGAGTAGCTTGCCGAACGCCGCCAGGCCCTGCGCCAGCTCGATCTGATCGCCACCTTCCCGCAGCAGCGCCACCGCCCGCTTCAAATAGTCCCAGGCTGGGTGCTCACCCTCGACGGTCTCGTCAAACAACGTGTCGGCATGAATCTCCCCGAGAGACAGCAGGCTCTGCGCAATCAGGCTGCGCAGCCCCGACTGCTGGGCACGCTCGAGGGCACTTTGACACAGCTCCAGGGCTTTCTTCTTATCGCCGCGGCGCAGCTGAATTAGCCCGAGCAGTCGCTTGCTCTCCGCGAGGCCGCGCTGGTCGAGCAGCCGCTGCGCCAGGTCACGCGCCTGAATCAGCCGGGACTCCGCCTCACTGAGCAGCCCGTCGCGCAGCAGGCCGTCCCCGAGGTAACACAGCAGTGTCACTTGCTCCTTCGATGGGACTGAGCGCTCGCACAGCGGCAGCGCTTCCTCGAACCGCGCCCGCGCCGCCCCAACGTCACCGCGCGCCAGATCGACGCTGCCAAGCGCCGTCATCGCCGCCGCCTGAAGCAAGGGATCGTCTTCGTGCTTGCGCTGCGCCTCGTCGAAGCAGGCCACCGCCGCGTCGAGCGCACCCCGCTGATATTCGACTCGACCGACGTGGAGCAGCGACATCGCGACCTTCTTGCGATCGAGCAGCCGTCGGCGAATCTCCAGCGCCTGCGCCAGCCGATCCATCCCGTCGCTCTGCTTGCCCAGCCAGACCATCGCCTGGCCCTCTTCGTCGAGCGTATCGGCAATTCCGACCTGATCCTGAAGCTGCTGAAACAGCTCGAGCGCCCGCTGAAGGAAGCCGAGCGCCCGCCCCGGATCATGGGCGACGATCCGCCCCATCTCGAGGAACGCTTGCGCCCGCTCCTTGCGCGACGCCAGCACAAACGCCAGCCGCACCACTTTCTCCCACGCCGACAGCGCCGCATCGAGATCGCCGAGCAGCGACAACACCCGCCCGAGCTGCTGCCACAAACGCAGCCGATCCGCGAGCTGTTCCGACGACAATCCCGCCAGTCCACGCAGCAACAGCCGAGGCGCCCGACCCGTCGCACCATGCCGCACCGACAGCTCGGCGGCCCGCTCATAGGCCTGCGCGGCCAAAGGACCGTCGCCGGCGCGCTCGAAGTGACGGGCAATCCGCTGCTGGAGATCCTCGCGATCGCTGTCGGGCTGGAGCTGCAAAAACTGCGCGAGTAGAAGATGGTAGCGACGCTTCCGCTCGGAATCGACCTGCTGGTAAATGGTCTTTTGCCACGGCGGATAGGCGAAGCGCAGCTCGCGCTCGACGTTGAGCTGGCTCGTCGGTACCGCCATCAGCACTCCCTGGCCGATCAGCTGCTCGATCAGCTCGCTCAGCTCGGCAATGCGATCGGAGTCGCCCTCTTGTACTGCCGACAACGGCGGGCCATCAATGTCACCGTCGCCGCTCTCGGTCAGGCCACTGGCCTCGCAGCGACTCAGCGTCAGCAGCGCGCCGAGGTGAAAGTTCTCGCCCGCGACCGCCGCATACTCGAGCAGTCGACGAGAACTCTCCGCCATCGCCGCCAGCCGCGCCTCGACCACCCCTGGCAGCGACGACGGCAGCTCAATCTCGGCCAGTCTCTGCTCATCCCACACCGGCAAAAGCGAGCGCTCGCCCTCACCGGGCTGCCACGACAGCACCTGCGTCTCGACGAGCAGTCGCAAAAGCTCCACCATCGCGCGCGGCGTACTCTCGGAGAAGCGCTCACAGTGATCGACCACCCACTGCGGCAACTCCTCCGGCTCGGCCCCGACGATCGATCCAATCAGCTGGAGCTTGTCGTCGCGCAAAAGCTGTGGCAACTGAAGCCGCAGCGACGGGGCACTGGTCGCCCCAAAGTCAGGGAAGGTCTCGACGAACTCGGGCCGCGCCGACAGACCGAGCACCACCGGCAGATCGGACAAGCCGTCGAGCAGATAGTTGACTAGGTTCACCGTCTCCGGGCTGGCCTGATCCATGTCATCGAGCAGGATCAGAAGCGGTCCCCGCCGCGCATCCGCCACGAAGAAGCGCTTGATCGCCGAATACATCCGCGACTCTCTGCGCACTCCCAGGCTGTGCGGGCCCGAGAACTGCGCCGCCCCGTCGGGAAACGGAATCCCGAGCAGCTCCCCGAGGACATGCGAGACCTCGGTGGCGCGCACCGCCGGCAGCAGCACTCGACACAGCCGCAACAGCTTGTCCCGCGCCGATCCCAGAGGCTCACTCTGCCGTAGATCACACCGACGACGAATCAGCTCGATAAAGACCGCCAGCGGCCCCGCACCTTCGCCGGGCACCGTCGCCATCAGGATGCGATCGGGGGACACCGCAAAGTACGAGATCGCCGCCCGTCCCAGCTCGGCGAGCAGTCGCGTCTTGCCCTGCCCCGTCGCCCCCAGCAGCACGAAGCTCCGCAGGCTGTGCGACTTGATGCTCTGCTCGATACAGCCGAGCAGCCGCCCCAGCTCCTCTTTGCGCCCGCAGAACGGCACCTCGGTATCGCAGGACTCGGCTTGCAGCAGATCTTCTTCCGAGAGCGTGTAGTGCGGCCCGGTCTCGTCGCCGGCCAGCATCTGGGAATCGAGCCGCGGTACCAGCGCCGTGCGGCAGCTACCACAGATCTCGGTTCCGTCGGGGACAGGGGCGTGACAGCTGAGACAGCGAGCAGACATCGCCAGCTTTTAGCGCGGGACAAGAAGCCACCGCAAGGGCTGCGGCCCACCTCTTGCCACACGAAATCCTCCACGCGTCGACCACTGCCGCGATAATGTGTCAAGAAACCCATGAGCGAAGAACCGACGACCGAGACACGGCTCTCGCGACTGACCACCTACAATCAGTTTGCGCTGGCGGCGGCGGCGACGCTGGGCCTGTGCTATTTCGGGCGCCTGGTGCTCATTCCGACGCTGCTCGGGGTGGCGGTGGCGCTGTTTCTGGCGCCGCTCGTCGGACTGCTGGCCCGCTATCGGGTGCCGCGCTCGCTCAGTGCGCTGGTCCTCATCACGATCACGCTGTCGGTGATGTATGCGGTGACGCACCTGCTCTACGATCTGTTCGTCGAGTTTCTCGACGACTTGCCGCAGCACTCGAGCAAAATCGAGCTGTTCTTCGACGGAATTCGCCATCAGCTCGACCGCGTCCTGCGCTCGACTCGCTTTCTGAATCCACCGACGGAGCCAAGCATCTCGGTCCGCCAGCCGTTCGACTGGCCAAAGCTGGTGATCGGCAGCGCCAATTCCCTCGGTGAGTTTCTGTTTATCACCTCGTTCGTGCCGTTTATTACCTACTTCCTCCTGACCTGGCAAAACTACCTGTATCGAGCCTCGGTGCGCATGTTTTCCGTCGAGAGGCGCAGCGAAGTGGAGCGGACGCTCGGCCAGATCGCCGCCATGCTGCGCAGCGTGCTCGTCGGAAATCTGCTGGTCGGCCTGCTGCTGGGACTGCTCAGCTCGGTACTGTTCGCGCTGGTGAAGGTGCCGTACTTCTACATCCTGGGGATGGTGAGCGGGCTGCTTAGCATGGTGCCGTATCTGGGGGTGGTGCTGGCGCTTTTGCCTCCGGCGCTGATGGGCCTCGGCAAGCTGACTGGGACGGGCGCGCTCATCCTCGGGCTGGGCGTGCTGCTCTTGCACCTATTGGCGATTAACGTGCTGGTCCCGAAGCTGATTGGGCAGAGGGTCCAGGTCAATCCACTGGCAGCGACGCTGTCTCTGCTGCTGTGGGGCGTGCTGTGGGGTGGGGTGGGGCTGATCTTGGCGGTCCCCATTGCGGCGGCGATCAAGATCATTTGTGACCACATCGAGCCGCTGCGAGCCGTCGGCGCCTGGCTGGGTGACGACCTGGACGGCTACCGCAGCAAAGAGGCGCCCCCGAGTACGCCGGAGTCTTGACAGCGTCCGCGCCTCGTCAAAGCTTATCTTCCATGCGCATGCGCACTCGTCTTGGGACTGCCTCATCTGTTGTTTTGGTAGCGCTGACTGCGCTCGCCCTGGCCCTGTTGCCCGCCTGCAAAGGCCCGAAATCGCCAACTGCTACCGCGCCGGCCGGTCGCGCCGCGTCGCTGCCGACTCTGCCGCCCAGCCCGGTTCTAAACGCGACGAAACCGAGCGGTGGGTTCGACCTGGCGACCGCCACCCTGCCTGCCGCCCTCACCCCGAATCAGCAGAGCCGCCGCACGCCCGTGGTCGACGCCGTGCAGCGCGCCGCCCCGTCGGTAGTTTCGATCCTCACCGAGCAGAAGCCGCAATACAATCCGTTTGGCTTTTTCGGACTCGAAGCCGAAGACGACAGTGGCCGCACTTCACTCGGATCAGGGGTCATCGTCGATCCGCGTGGCTTGGTCGTCACCAATGAGCATGTCGTCGCTGGAGCCGCCCGTATCCGGGTGCTTCTCGCCGATGGCAGAGAGCTGCCCGCGACCCTGATCGGCGCCGATCAGTCGTTCGACCTCGCGGTCCTCAAGATCGAGCCCGGCGGCAAGGACGGCAAGGACGGCAAGGACGGCAAGGACGGCAAGGACGGCAAAGACCTCAAAGATCTGCCGTCGCTGCGACTTGGCACGGCCAGCGACCTGATGATCGGCGAGACCGTGATCGCGATCGGCAATCCCTTCGGCCTGTCGCACACCGTCACCTCGGGCGTGATCTCGGCGCTCCACCGGATGGTCCGCGCCAAAAATCGCACCTACGAGGACTTCATCCAGATCGACGCCCAGATCAACCCTGGCAACTCGGGCGGTCCGCTGCTCAACGTCAACGGCGAGCTGATCGGCATCAACACGGCGGTTCACTCGGGCGGCCCGGGCATCGGCTTCGCCATTCCGATCGACCGTGCCCGCACCATCGTCAACGATCTGCTCCAGTTTGGCCGGGTGCGCTACGGCTTCCTCGGTCTGCGCGTCGCCCCCATCCACGAGCGCCGTCGCCAAGCCACCGGCGTGCTGGTCACCGAGGTCGATGCCGGCAGTCCCGCCGAGAAAGCCGGCATCCAGCCGGGCGATGTCGTCACCCACCTCGGCGACGAAGCAACCGTCACCGTCGAGGGATTCTGGGACCGCGTCCACCGCATCCTCGCCGACGAGGACATCCGCGTCCGTCTGACCCGTGGCGAGGTCCGCGTCCGCACCAGCACCCTCGACCCCCGCGAGATGTCACAGCGCGCCCGCAAGCGCCTGGGCCTCGAGGTCCTCGACGCGAAGGGCCGCGCCGCCCTGGTCCAGAAGGTCAATCAAGGCTCGATCTCCGATCGCATCGGATTCCAGCTTGGCGACGCCATTTTGCAGATCGGTGCGCGGCAGATCCGCTCAGCAACGGACTTTTACACCGCCATCGGCGAAGTCCGACCGGGAACCGACACCGTCATGCTGGTGGTCCGCGGCCCAAACTCCTATTACGTCACCGTGCCGTTCTAGAGCGCACGAGACAAGCCATTCCCCTGACTGCCTGTGGCGTGGGATGATGGGCGACACCACTCGTTAGCGACCGGTGCGCAGACTCAAGGGAAAGACCGCGAGCCCCACGCGATTAGATCGCCAAGCCAGGCCGCTGCGTTTGCCGGGAAAGCTTGGAGATCAACATGAGATCGAGACGACCTACGACCACGCTGCCAGCGATCACGGCCTGCCTGATTCTGTCCACGACCACCTTCTGCGACCCGCCAAAGCCTCCGAACAAACCAACGGTGATTGAGCCCGCGGCCTCGACGCCGCCGCCCGTGTCACCAACGACCACCGACGTACCACCGCTGGCCAGCGACAAGATTCTGGCCAAGGCTCCGCTCGAAGCACCGAGTCCCCCCGAGGCAGCGCCTGTCGATACCGGCCCCGCAGGTCCAAAACCGCCGCTGCCACCACTGCCCGCCGAAGCCGCCCCGCCTGCTTCGCCTCGCCTGTCGGGAGTCAGCACTGCCGACGTCGTCAAGACCAAGGTCGAGAGCTTCTTCCAAGGCAAGGTCGGTCGGCGCATCCACATCCAGACCGACAAGCCGCTCTACAAGCCGGGCGAGACCGTGTGGGTTCGGGTGTGGGACGTGACCACCCGGGCTCTGTCGGGAAAGCACCCCAACGTCGGCATGCACGTCGAGCTTATCAATCCTCGCGGCGCCCAGATTGCCAAGAAGAAGGTCCGCGAAAACTCCGGCTCGGGTCAGGTCGACTTTGCGCTCGACGGCGGCATCGTCGGTGGGGAGTACAAGCTCAAGGTCAAGACCTTCGACGGAGAGGCAGAGGAGCGGCCGCTCATCATCTCGACCTACGAGCCGCCGAAGCTCAAGCTCAAGCTCGAGTTCGTCCGCAAGGCCTACGGTCCCGGCGACGAGGTCAGCGCCACCATTGCCGTCAAGCGCAACACCGGCGAGCCGCTGCGCAACCGCGGACTGACGGCGACGGTGATGCTAGATGGGCAAGCGCTGCCGCAGGTTCAGCTGCGCACCGACGAAGAAGGCGAAGGCTTGGTCCGCTTCACGTTGCCGCAAGAGATCAGCATGGGCGACGGTCTTCTGACGGTGATGGCCGATGACGGAGGCATTACGGAGTCGATCGCCAAGCGGGTGCCGATCATCGTCAAGAAGCTCCAGCTGGCGCTCTATCCCGAGGGTGGTGACCTGGTCTTTGGGCTGCCGGGACGCGTCTACTTCGAGGCCAAGAGCCCGCTCGGCAAGCCGGCGGATATCTCGGGACGAATCCTCGACGAAAACGAGCAGACCATGGCCTCGTTCGAGAGCGTCCGCGATGGACTAGGCCGCGTGGACTTCACGCCGCAGCCCGGCCATCGCTACACCGTCGCCGTGGATCAGCCGGTCGGCATCATCGATCGCTTTGTTCTGCCGACGCCACAAGAGCAAGGCTGCGTGGTTCGCAGCATCGATGATCTCGACGGACAAGTGACGGCGACGCGGGTGAGCGTTCGCTGCACCGAAAAACGCAAGGTGGTGGTGGCAGCGACGATGCGCGAGAACCTGCTCGACGTGGCGGCGGTCGAAGCCGATCGCGAGCCAGCGACGGTCTATCTGGAGCCGCGCGGCCAAGGCAGCGAGGCCATCGGGCGAGCCCAGGGCGCGGTACGGGTGACGCTGTTCGACGAGTCTTATCTCCCGCTGGCGGAGCGGCTGGTCTATCGGCAGCGGCGCTCGCGGCTCCAGGTGCAGATCGAGCCGCAGAAAAAGAGCTTTGTGCCGCGCGAAAAGGTCACCCTCGATGTGACGACGCGTGATCCGAGCGGCAATCCGGTGCCTGCCGATCTGGCGCTGTCGATCGTCGACGATACGGTGCTGAGCTTTGCCGATGACAAGACCGGCCACATGCTAAGTCGGCTGTACCTGGAGCCAGAGTTAACGGGCAAGGTCGAGGAGCCCAACTTCTACTTTGATCTGTCGGAGAAAAAGAGCGCGCTGGCGCTCGATTTGCTGATGGGCACGCGCGGCTATCGTCGGTTCGAGTGGCGACCGGTGCTCGGCGGGCTGATCGCGCAGGCCAAGCCCAAGGCAACCAAGGCAACCGAGGCGACGTCAGGGACGGTCACAAGCTTTGCCGACCTGCGCAAAGGCGGCCCTGTGTTGCCGCCCCCTGCCGACAACAAGCCGAAGGAAGAACAGAAACTGGTGCTCGCCAAGACCAAGGCGCCCGCTCACCACGACGCGCCAAAGCCAGCGACGGTGCCCGCCCGCCCGATGGATGTTGCGACGGCAGCCCCGGCGATGGTCGCTGCCAACAAGCCGGCGCCCGCCCGAGCGATGGCAGGAATGGGAGCGGGTCCACGCGCCGCAGCAGCCGGTGGTGGCATGGCCGCCGCGCCGATGATGGCCCAGCAGGCCCGCCTTGCCGATCGCGGGGTTGCCGCAGAGCAGGCGGAGGCACCGCGGGCGGACAAGGCCATGGCTGCGGCAGAGCCCAGGATGGCGCTGGCTGGCAAGAAAATGGCCGCACCGATGGGGCGAATGGCGAAGGACGACATGGACATGCTCCTCGGGGACGACGACTTCGGGGGCGGGGGGCGTGGCCATCGGATGATGCCGCCGCCACCTCGCCCGCGCCCGCGGCCCGTCGAGCCATGGGCGCCAGTGCGCGTGTTCCCGATTCCGACCTATCAGCCCGACTACAGCGGACCACGCACCGATTTCCGTGAGACTATTTTCTGGAGCCCGTCGGTGCAGACCGGCCAGGACGGAAAGGCGCAGATCTCGTTCTTCCTCTCGGACGCCGTGACGAGCTTCCGCGTGCAGAGCGAGGCGATCGGCAGCGGCGCAGCGGGTCGAGACGAAACGGTCATCAAGTCAAGCTTGCCGTTTAGCATGGCGGTCAAGCTGCCCGTCGAGGTCAGCGAGGGCGATCGCATCGCACTGCCGCTGATCCTCAGCAACGAACGGGATCGCTCGGTCCAGGTCAACCTGACGGCCCAGTTTGGCAACCTGCTTAAGCTGGAACGCCCCGTCGAGCGCGCCCAAGGCTCCATTGCCCCGATGGCCCGCGACGCCCTGTTCTATCCGCTGACCGTCACCGGCAAAAAGGGCAAGACCGAGGTTCGCTTTGTCGCCGATGCCAGCGGTCTGCGTGATGAGTTTGTGCGCGAGATTGCCGTCGCGCCACGCGGCTTCCCCCAGACCGTGTCGAAGTCGGGTCGACTCAAAGACAACGCCGTACACGAGCTGGAGCTGGCTGGGCTGATGGACGGCACCGCCGACGGTCAGCTCAAGATCTATGTCAGCCAGGTCTCGACACTGATCGCTGGTCTCGACGGTATGCTCAGCGAGCCGGGTGGCTGCTTCGAGCAAGCGTCGAGCACCAACTACCCAAACGTCATGATCCTGCGCTACCTCAAGACCGCGCAGATTGCCGCCCCACGGGTCACCGCCCGCGCCCACGCTCTCCTTGGTGACGGGTACAAGCTGCTCACTGGTTACGAGACGCCGACCAAAGGCTACGAGTGGTTCGGCTCGACGCCCGGCCACGAGGCACTCACGGCGTACGGCCTCGTCGAGTTCAGCGATATGAAGCAGGTCTTCCCCGAGGTCAGCGGCGCCATGATCAAGCGCACCGCCGACTGGCTGCACGGTCGTCGCGACGGCAAAGGCGGCTTCCACCGCGACGCCAAGTCCCTCGACAGCTTCGGCGCGGCCAGCAAGGCCGTAACCGACGCCTACATCACCTACAGTGTCAGCGAAGCCAAGCAGCCCGGCTTCGAGCGCGAACTTGATGCCCAAGAGCAGGTCGCCCGCGAGACCCAAGACAGCTACGTCCTCGCGCTGACGGTGAACACGCTCTTGAATGCAGGTCGTCGCGAGTCGGGTTTTGCCGCCGCCAAGCGCCTCGCTGCGCAGCAAGATCCGTCCGGCGTCTGGAAGGGCGCGAGTCACAGCATCACCCGCTCGGGAGGCCGCGATTTGCAGATCGAGACTACGGCGCTGGCGATCTTGGGGCTGCTCAAGTCCGGTCAGTTCGACGAGTCGATCGAAAAAGGCATGGAGTGGCTGATGCAACGGCGCGGCGGCTACGGCGCTTTTGGAGCGACTCAGGCGACGGTGCTGGCGCTCAAGGCGATCACGGCCTACTCGGCGTCGCGCGCTCGCGCCATGACTCCGGGCACGGTGACGCTGGTCGTAAACGGCAAGGAGGCAGGGCAGCTTTCCTACCAGCCAGGCGATCGCGAGCCCCTGACTTTCTCGGGGCTGTCGAAGTATCTGACGGCGGGCAAAAATCGCGTCGAGCTGCGCCACACCGGCCAGACGCCGCTGCCCTACAGCCTCGGTGTGAGCTATCGCTCGGAGCAGCCCGCGACCAGTGCCGAGACCAAGGTACACCTGACGACGGCGCTCCAGCGAACCCAGGTCAAGCTCGGCGAGTCGGTGCGGCTCGACGTGACCCTGACCAACAAGACCGAGCAGGGCCTGCCGATGACGCTCGCGCGGGTCGAGATTCCCGGCGGTCTCCAGCTCCAGACCTGGCAGCTCAAGGAGCTTCGCGAGAAGGGCCTGATCGGCTTTTATGAGACGCGGCCCCGTCAGGTGAACCTCTATTTGCGACAGCTCCAGCCCAAGCAAGAGGTCAAGCTGCCCCTCGACCTGATCGCGACGGTGCCTGGTGAGTACACGGCGCAGGCCTCGACGGCGTACCTCTATTACACCAACGAGCACAAGGCCTGGGTTGCCGGCACCAAGATCACCATCGAATAGCCCCGCTTACGCCGCCTGTTCGTCGAGCAGCCGCTTGCGGGCCCGCACCGTCACGCCTCCCATCGCTTCCGCCTGACTGAGGTCGCTCCCCTCGTACCACTGCCACGGCAGCGCCGCGACCTTGGGCAGATAGCGTCGCACAATGCTGGCCGTAAACGCCGGCAGGTACCTCGTACCAAAGCCAAACATCGCCCCGAACCAGCGATCCATCCGATCGTGTCGAGGGCAGACCTTCTCGATCACGAAGCCCGCGCGGTCGAGTCGCTCCAACAGCTCGCTGCCCCGATAGCGACGCTCGTGCCCCATCACTTTGTCGTAGTAAGTCCAATATTCTGGGTTACATGGGCAAGAAAAGAACAGGTGCCCGCCCGGAGTCATCACCCGCGCGACCTCGCGCAGCAGCGCCTCGTCTTCGGCGACGTGCTCTAAGACCTCGAACAGGCAGACCAGATCAAAGCGCTCGCCTTCATACGGCAAGGGACTGGTCGCCCGTGCGCACAAGCCGCCCTGCCCAGCCAGCGCCTTGAGCGCCACCCGCGACAGGTCGACAAAGTGGCTGCCGGCGATCGGGACATGCGGGAACATGCCGGGGCCAATCTCGAGGGTGCGGTCCTTTTGGTAGAGCGGCTCGATCTCGGCCCAAGCGTGGCTCCAGCCGTTGTGCGGAAACAGCTCGTAGTGGGTCCAGAGGTCTTCGTAGATCGCGTGGTTTCGCTCGGCAGCGGCGTTCATGGGCGGCAACGTAGCGCGGAGCTTAGAACCCTGACAAGCCACCGCAAAGTCGCGATACGATGTGACTTTGGCGAGTCCTGACCAAGCGACTCGCTGGTGGTGGGGGGAATGAGCAGACAAGGTTTTATCCTGCAGGCGAGCATGCGCCTGGCCGCGGGGCTCCCGGTGCTGCTGCTCTACGGACGGCTCCTCGAGGGAGAGACGTTTCTGGTACGCGATGATCGGCAGCGTGCGTGCTTTTATGTGCGGACCAGCGACGGGGAACAGCTGACAAAACTGGCCGGTAGTCAGGCCAAGCTGGCAAGGACGCCGCGCCTCACGCTGGCCGGAGAGCCGGTGAGTCGCGTCGAGCTGACGACGCCGGTGAACGCCGCCTCGCTGGTCCATCGCCTCCAGGCCGCCGGGCTGCCGACCTTCGAGGCCGACCTCAACATGGTGACGCGCTTCCTCATCGATCGGGGGATTCGCAGCAGCGTGGAAATTCATGGGCCGGTGCGACGGGGCAGGCCCGCCGAAGAGGGCGTGGAGCTGGTGTTCGACAATCCCGAGCTGAGCCCCGGATCGGCGCTGCCTCGGCTGCGACCGCTGAGCCTGCGACTGCTGCCCGGTACAGATGGTTCGCTCGTCGCTGCTGCCCTCGCCGACTCCCAGGGTGAAGTGGTGCTGCACCGCGGCCCCGATCACGCCACCGACGCCACCTGCTTTCCCGATGAGCGCAGCCTGCTCGCCGCCCTGATCCAGCGCTTGGTCACCAAAGATCCCGATCTCATCGTCGGCTGGAACCTGCTCTCCGAGGACATTCCGCTGCTTCGGGAGGCGGCGCGGCGCTGTCGGATGTCGCTGCCGCTGGCGCGTGGTCCGGGCGATCTCCAATACCAAGCCGGCAACGGCCGCAGCCAGAGTCCACGGGCGGTGGTTGCGGGTCGCATCATCTTCGACGTAGCCCCGCTGTGGCGACAGCTCAAAGGGGCTGGTCACGAAGAGTCATTGGCCGCAGTTCTCGACGGAGAGCCTGCTTTGCCAGGTCTGTCTAGCAGTCCCGCTCCGCGCTCTGAAAATGAACGCCTACGTCGGGAGGTCCACGGCCTCCTGCGGGTCATCGACAGCCACTCTCTGCTCGACCTGGCCATGCAGCGCAGTCGGCTGACGGGTCTGCCGCTCGACCGCGCGACCTCGAGCATCGCGGCCTTCGATTTCCTCTATCTCATCGAGCTGGGCCGACGCGGCTACGTGGCCCCGACCTTCGAGCGACCGAGCGAGCTGGGCGAACACGTCGGCGGCGGACAGATCATCCCGCCCCAGCCCGGTCTGCATCGCAACGTCCTGGTGTTCGACTTCCGCAGCCTCTATCCGAGCGTGATTCGCACCTTCCAGATCGACCCGCTCGGGCTGCTGACAGAAAACGACGCCGGCGAACCGGACCCGATCGTCGCGCCCAGCGGTGCCAGTTTCCGTCGCCAGCGAGGCATCTTGAGCGTCATTCTCGACCAGCTGCTGCCGCTCCGCAGCGCCGCCCGCAGCCAAGGCAATGAAGCCCAGAGCCAGGCGATCAAGCTGCTCATGAACTCGCTGTATGGCGTGCTCGGCAGCCCCGCCTGTCGCTTCCATCGCCCGGCGCTTGCCAACGCCGTCACCAGCTTCGGTCGTGAGCTGCTCGCGTTTGGCCAGGCCCGCCTCGAGAGCTACGGCCACCGCGTCATTTACGGCGACACCGATAGTCTGTTCGCGCTGAGCAACCTGGCTGACACCACGGGCAGCGACGCGACGGATGGGGAGCAGCTCGAGCGGCTCGGCCAGGAGCTGGCGACGCGGCTCAATGAGGATCTGGCGGCCCATCTCGAGAAGACGTGGCGCGTCGAGAGTCGCATCGAGCTGACGCTGCACGCGGTGTATCGTCGCCTGCTGCTCACTCGCCAGCGCGGCAAGGACAAGGGAGCGGCGAAGCGCTACGCCGGACTGGTCCTCAAAGCGGGTCAAGCGCGGCTCCACATCGTCGGCCTGGAGGCGGTGCGGCGCGATAGCAGTGAGCTGTGTCGCACCGTCCAGCACAAGCTCTACAGCCTGCTGTTCGCCGAGGCGCCGGCTGCCGAGCTGGCCACCTACCTACAGCGAACGATCGCCGAGCTTCTGTCAGGCAAGCTCGATGCCCTGCTGGTCTACCGCAAGACGCTGCGCCGGGAGCCGGCCAGCTACGTGGCCCAAGGAGCGCCGCACGTGGTCGTCGGATCTCGCCACGGCATGCAGCCGGGCAGCATCGTGCCGTATGTCGTGACCACCGTCGGTCCCGAGCATCCCGAATACCGCCACCATCCGCCCGATTACGCGCACTACATCGAGAAACAAATTCGCTCGATCGCGGAGCCGATTCTGAGCCACTACGGGCTGTCCCTTTCGCGCGTCTACGACGGAGATCCCCAGCTCCGGCTGCTCTAACGCGGTTTCTTTCTAAAGACCCTGTCCGCCGTCGACCGGCAGACACACTCCGGTCAGAAACGGCTCGCTGAGCAGATACCGTACCGCCCGCGCGACATCGAGCGGAGTTCCCGGTCGCTGCCCCTTGACCTTGGCCAGCAGTCGCTCGCGCTCGGCAGCCGTTACGTCGTCGGGAAGCAGGATCAAACCAGGCGCCACCGCATTCACCCGCACCTGACCGATCAGCTCCTTGGCCGCGATCCGCGTCAGCTGCAGAAGTCCGGCTTTGGCCACGCCATAGGCCGCATAACCCCGCCACGGCTGCGTCGCTGCCAGGTCGACCACGTTCACGATCGCCGTCGCCCCCGCCGCGATCGCCAGCTGCATACAGCGCCGCGGCGCCGACAGGTTGACCGCCAACACCTCGTCCCATTCCTCGTCTGACAGACTAGCGATCGGCGTCCGCCCAAACACCGCCGCACTATTGACGAGACCATCGATTCGCCCAAGCTGCGACTTCACCTCCGCAAACATCGCCTGCGTCGCTGTGCGATCGCGGAGATCGGCGACCACCAGCAGCACCCGCTCACCCAATCGCTGCGCCAGCTCTTGCGCTTCCTCCGTCGAGCGATGGTGATGCACGACAATTGTCGCGCCGTGACTCCACAGCTCCTCGCCGATTGCCCGCCCCAGGCGACGCGCACCGCCCGTCACCAAGATGACCTGTCCTGCCAGCGTCGAGCCCTCCTGGGCCGCTCGTGTCTGCGTCGGATCTTCACTCATCAGCGCCGGTCATCGAATCCCGAGGAGCACGTACACGGCAAGAAAAAAAACGCTAAGGACTTGGCGCACGCTCCGCTTATAGTACCGAGGCACCTATGTTTCTCGTGACGCTGGCCTCGACGCAAACAACAAGCGGAGCGCCCTCCTCCGACCACACCCTGCTTGTGATGGTGGCGGTGCTTGCGATCGTGGTCGCCGCGCTGCTGGCGGTGTTTCTGCGCCGTCGACCAACTCAGCCGACCGGACAGGCCGGAGAGCCGTCCGCCGCGCTTCCGAGCCGAGGCACGACCGAGCCGCCGCAGACGGCAGAGCACGCCGGAACCGCTGGCACGGAGCGTCCGCCCGCCAAGACAGCGACGGGACGAGATGAGCTGAGAGCCGGTCTCTCGAAGACTCGCGCCGGCTTTATCGCCCGGATCGCCGAGCTGCTCTCGAAGAAGCAGATTCCGGACGACCTTTTGCCTCAGCTCGAGGAAGTGCTGCTTACGGCGGACATTGGGCCGAAGACCGCCGAGCAGATCTTTTCGCAAGTTCGATCGACGCTGTCGCGCTCCGAGCTCAAAGACCCCGCCGCTGTTTGGTCGGTGATCAAAGACGAGTCGAAGCGCCTGCTCCACGTCGACGCCAAGGCCATCGACTTCGCAGCCCACAAGCCGTTCGTGCTGCTCATCATCGGCGTCAATGGCGTCGGCAAGACCACCACGATTGGCAAGCTCGCGGCACAGCAAGTCGCCGCCGGTCGTAAGGTCATCCTGGCCGCCGGAGACACCTTCCGCGCAGCCGCCGTCGAGCAGCTTGCGATCTGGGGTCAGCGCGCCGGCGTCCCTGTGGTCCGGGGCAAGGAAGGCGGCGATCCCTCCTCGGTGATTTTTGAGGCGATCAAGCGGGCCCAGCGCGAAGGGTTTGACCTGATCATCGCGGACACGGCGGGCCGGCTGCACGTCAAGGAACAGCTGATGGCGGAGCTTCAGAAGGTCCGCCGGGTCATCCAGAAGGCCGATGAAACGGCGCCTCACGAGACCTGGCTGGTCCTCGATGCCACGCAGGGTCAGAACACCCTGGCGCAGGCCCGGACTTTCAAGGAAGCGATGGAGATCTCGGGCATCGTACTGACCAAGCTCGACGGCACGGCCAAGGGCGGAGTAATCCTCGGCATCAGCCACGAGCTTGGCGTCCCCGTGCGATACATCGGGGTCGGCGAAAAAATTGGCGACCTGCGTGCTTTTGACGCAGAAGATTTTGTCGATGTGTTATATGACCATTCTGCTTAGGCGTGGCTTGCTCCGATTCGCCAGAATCGTCGGTGGCCAGTGCCTCGAATCGGTCAAGGCAGCGGGAAATAGGTCTCAAGCAGGCTCATGACCAGGCCCATGAATAGGTACGTCAGCGTGCGGAACCAACAGTTCCTCGTCGAGAGTGAGCAGCGCAAGTCAGCCCAAGACACTGACTCTGTCGATGTTTGTCTGGCTGACGACTCCCGAGCCGCCCCTGCCGAGCATGCCGCCAGCCCGCTGCGCGGCGATTCCAGCGACGATAGTGGCAATTTTGGGGCTGCCGTTTCGACCCAAAGTCGAAATCAGTCCCGAAAGCAGCTTGATTGCGACAAAAGGCGCATGATATCGTTTCCCCTCGATATCAGAGGATGCCAGCCCCACAAGGCGTTACGCGAGGTAAGCATGAGGAGATTGGCAATAAGCCTGTGCATGGTGACAGCGTCGGCGCTCACGCTCTCTGGCGCAGGCGGTACGGCATACGGGCAGGCGAACAAGCCGGCCGCAGCAGCACAACCGGCGACTCCGCCACCGGCGGCAGCTCCGGCTGCTGCCGCAGAACCACCGGCGGCAGAGCCACCAGCGGCGGAACCACCAGCCGCAGCCCTGCCACCAACGGGAGAGACGACTGCATCCGAAGTTTCGGGTGCTAAGACTCCGACGGATGACATCAAGGTGAAGACGCGATGGGACGATATCGCTGTTCTTCCCCGTCGGTATACCCTGAAGGCGAAGCGACTGGAGGTGTCTCCCCAGTATCACTTCACCCTCAACAACCCCCTCATCCGACACCATGCCGTCGGCGCTCAGATCAATTACTTTCTGAGCGAGGCATTGTGGCTCGGTGTTGAGGGACAGTACTACTTCCCGCAGCAGGCGTCAGATGTGACGGGAACCTACTTCCTCATCGGCTCGCAGGACAAAGCCCTGCCGGCGGTGAATAAGTTGATCTTCTCGGCACTGCTCGACTTCGGCTATGTCCCGGTCTCCGGCAAGTTCGCGCTGTTCAACCGCGCGATCGTGCACTGGGAAGGCTACGTCACCCTCGGGGTCGGCGCCTTCATGAGCGAGGTCATTCCGGTCAAGCGCTCGGATCCGGCTTTCAAAACGATTAGCGCCATCTTCGACATCGGTGTGGGCTCACGCCTGTTCCTGACTCGCTGGCTGGCCCTCAACGCGTTCCTCAAGCTCTACGGCTACCCCGACAAGTTCGAGCCGGTCGCCAACGCTTCGTTCACGAGGAGTGGTGCTGGTTGTAGTTCTTACCTTGCCGGCCAGACCGCAGGAACCCAGGCGTTTGAAGACTCGTATACCCAGTGTCGCAAGGACAACGGCAGCACCACCTTGGTGATGGACGTGCAGTTCGGACTGGGCTTGTCGATCTTCCTGCCGCCGAAGTTTGACTACAAGATGGCTCGGTAAGAGGAGCGAGGGATTACATGCGAACGCACATGCGGATCATCTTGTCGTTTGGGGCCCTCGCGCTGCTGGCAGCGCCGGTGCAGGCAGACCGTGGCCGTAACCCACTTGCGGGACAGCCGGCCATCCGGCACCGCCTCGAGATGCGCAAGATGCGGCTCGAGATCACGCCGCAGTTCACAATCTCTGCAAACCAGCCCTTCCTGATTGGGTTCGGTGGCGGTGCAAACCTCCGCTTCCACCTGACCGACTGGCTGGCGGTCGGCGGCTCATACCACTACACGGCGAACATTGCTTCGCCGCTGGTCGGACGAATCTCGGAAGCGCTGCCGGATACCTATGCAGTGCGTACCACGAGCCCGTCCACTGACGACCCGACGGCGGGCCTGCGTCAGCCAAGCAAGGACATGTTCAAGGATCACTTGATCGGTCCGACGCTTGGCATGTGGTCGGCGCACCTGGCACTGACCCCGATGGGTGGTAAGTTCTCGCTGTTCAACGCCCTGTTTGCCAACTATGACTTCTACGGCACGGTTGGTATCGGTGGCGTAATCCTCGGAACCCCACTGTCGAGCGGAGCAACGTCCTATACCGTTCGTACCGACAGCGCCGGCAGTATGTCTTCGCGCGCCGTCAACGATACTGCTCTCTCAGCGCAGAACGATGTGAACCTTCAGTCATCGGCACCGTTTACCGGTCACCGCATCGCTGGCGTGTTCGGCATCGGCACGCACATCTTCTTTAACGACTTCATCGGGCTGAACCTTGAGCTTCGCGATTACATGTACAGGGCGAACCCCGGTGGTCTCGATGTGAAGACGACCGACAGCAACAGCGACGGCTCGGGCGTGCTCTCGGATCAGGATGAGTATCTGGTCAATCACCTGTACTTCGGTGTCGGCTTGACCCTGATGATCCCGCCTAGCGCCAAGATCTCTCGGTAGTTCTCGATCGGCTCTACGGTCGTGGGAAGAGCTCAGGGTTACTCCTGGGCTTTTTCTGTTTTTCCAGAACGTGACTCCTCGTTCGAGTTGACACATTCTCTGGCCATGCCTGCCGCTTCTTCGCCATCGCTGCTCCGACCATTTGTCGGCGGTCACTTCGTAGAGACCTCTACTCGGCGAGTGCTCCGTGCCCCCTACGATGGCCGGGTTCTTTCCGAGGTCTGCGAGTGCGGGCCGCCCGAGCTGGAGGAAGCCCTTCACTGCGCCGAGTCAGCACTCGCCAGCACCCGACGACTCACCACCGACAAGCGCGCCGCCATCTGTGCCGCCATTGCCAAAGGGATCGAGTCCGATGGGGAGCGGCTGGCGGTCGCGATCTGTGACGATGCCGGCAAGCCGATGGCCGACGCCCGTGCCGAAGTGAAGCGCGCTCGCCTGTGCTTTGAGATCGCGGGAGCGGAAGCCCTGACGACGTCCGGCGAAGGCCAGGTCTTGCCGATGGACTTGGCGCCACTTGGCTATGGACGGACCGGGGTCCTGCGCCGCTTCCCGCTCGGTCCGATCGCGGCGATCAGCCCGTTTAACTTCCCGCTCAACTTGGCTGTTCATAAGCTCGCACCAGCGATCGCTGCCGGCTGCCCGGTCGTACTCAAGCCGGCCTCGCAGACTCCAACGGTCGCGCTGCTGCTGGCCGAGATCATCGCCGCTGCCGGCTGGCCGAGCGGAGCGCTCTCGGTGGTGCCCTCCTCACGGGCCGCTGCCGATGTCCTGGTTGTAGACGATCGCTGCAAGCTGCTAACCTTCACTGGCTCGGCCCCCGTCGGCTGGGACTTAAAGGCCCGCGCCGGCAAGAAGAAGGTGACGCTCGAGCTAGGTGGCAACGCTGCGGTCATCATCGACGAGACCATCCGCGACGACGATCTGAGCGCGATCGTCCCCAAGCTGATCTATGGCGCCTATTCGTACTCGGGACAGAAGTGCATCAGCATCCAGCGGATCTACGTGGTAACCCGCGACGGCGATCGGCTGTACCGCACGCTCTGCGAGCGACTCCAAGCAGCGGTGGCTGCGATCAAGGCGGGTGATCCCCACGACCCGGACGTGTTGGTTGGCCCAATGATCGACGAACAAAATGCCCGCCGTGTGGAGTCCTGGATTGCCGAAGCCGAGAGCCTGGGTGCGCGCCGCCTGTCCGGTGGTCCGCGTGAGGCGACGTTCGTTCCGCCCACCTTGCTGGCCGAGGCGCCACCACAGGCCCGAGTGGTCCGCGAGGAGGTCTTCGGTCCGGTCTGTCACCTGGGCAAAGTCCCAAGCTTTGCGGCGGCACTCGCGGCGGTCAACGACTCCCGCTTCGGTCTGCAAGCGGCGGTGTTTACCCGTGACCTCGGCCATGCCTTGGCGGCCCATGAAGAGCTGGCTGTTGGTGCGGTCATCCTCAACGAGGCGCCGAGCTTCCGCATCGATCACATGCCCTACGGAGGGGTCAAAGACTCGGGCCTGGGCCGCGAGGGAATCCGCACCGCCATCCTCGACATGACCGAGCCACGCCTACTCATTACCGGCGCCCTCCCCAGCGCGACCTAGCGCCAAGAGCCAAGGAGCATCTGCATGAGCGAACATCGGGCCCGCATCCTCGACGGAAAGGCCATTGCCCAAAAGGTCCGCGACGAGGTCAAGCAAGAGGTCACCGCCCTTTTTCACCAAGGCGTGACACCCGGCCTCGCCGTCATCGTCGTAGGAGACGATCCCGCCTCGCACATCTACGTCCGCAACAAGGGTCGCGCTTGTCACGAAGTGGGCATCACGGTCTTCGATCACTCGCTGCCGGCGCAGACGACCGCCGCGGAGCTTCAGGCCCTGATTCACTCGCTCAACGCCGATGCCCGCGTCCACGGCATCTTGCTCCAGCTTCCGATTCCGGCGGGGCTGCCGGCCTCTGAGCTGCTCGACCAGATCGATCCGCTCAAAGATGTCGATGGATTGCTCGCGGCCAACGTCGGTCGCTTGTGGCTTGGGCGACCTCGCTTTGTGCCGTGTACCCCGCTGGGTGTGATGCGCATCCTGGCCGAAGCCCAGACCCAGCTTGCCGGGGCGCGGGCAGTGGTGGTCGGTCGCTCGATCCTGGTGGGTCGACCGATGGCCGCGCTGCTGCTCAGTGCCGATGCCACCGTCACCATCTGTCACTCCAAGAGCCGTGATCTGGCCGAGCGCATCGCCGAAGCAGACATTGTGGTCGCAGCGATCGGCAAGCCGCAGGCCATCGCGGGCCGCTTCATCAAGCCCGGCGCCACCGTCATCGATGTCGGCATCAACCGCCTGGCCGATGGCCGACTCGTCGGAGATGTCGAGTTTTCAGTCGCCCTGGAGCGCGCCGCCGCGATCACGCCCGTCCCCGGTGGCGTGGGACCGCTGACGATCGCGATGCTGCTCCACAACACCGTGCTCGCCGCCAAGATCCGCCACGGCCTGGTCGCAGCTTAGTGGACGGTGGCCGGAGGGCTGGCGGGCGGTGGCGTGACAGGGTTTGAGGCGGGCGGAACCGGCGGCGCCACGCTCGGGAGATACGTCAGCACTGCCGGTGGCGGCGCTGTGGCGGCATGTTGAATCGGCGTACGTAGGGCCGGCTCGATGATCTCGCGAATGGGCTTCCCGGTAGAAGAAGGGAGGTCGACGCCGAGCAGCCGCGCAATCGTCGGGGCAATGTCGGTGTGCAGATAGCTGCCTCGGGCCGTCCGCGCCGGGATGCCAGGACCGACCGCCAGGGCAAACACGCCACTACAGCCTGAGCACGGCTTGGTGCGAATCTTCTCGGCAATGCAGCGCCCATGCGACGCCCACTGGCCCGGGTCCTCCGCGGTATCGCGACCATGATCGGTGGTGACGATCAGGTAGGTATTGTCCCGGTAGAAGGGATCGGCCTGGAGCGCATCCCAGATCCGCCCCACCAGGTAGTCGTCCTGCCGCAGCGCCTGGTGGTAGTGGAAGATGCCGTAGTGCTGGCCGATCTTGCGCTGCACCTTCGCGTGCAGGTGCGCTTCCTCGTCCGCATCGCCCAGGTGAATCACCAGCAGCCGTGGATGACGCCTCGGCACCTCACGGGCAAAGTCCATAAAGGTGTCGATGTCCGTGCGCGAGCCGCCATAGACCTCGGGCTTGAAGAACAGCGGCGGCTCGGTGGAGGGCGGCAGGTTGTTCTTAAAGGAACAGCTCCGGTAGAAGTCCGCCTCGGGCAAAAGCGGCGGCGCAAAAGCGATCGTGCACAGCGGCCCCCACGAGGCGATCAGCGAGACGCCATCGAAGCCCAGCTTGAGCTGCTTGCGCGCCTCCTGCATGAGCGTGGGGTAGTGACTGCGCAGGTCCTCCGCCGGCGGGTAGTTGCTGAGGATCTTTTCCTGGCGCCGACCCGCAAAGATGTCTGCATAGGCCGGCAGACTGACCCCCGCCGGATTCGAGATGCTGACATTGGGCATCCACAGGCCGCGCTTGCGAAGCTGGAGCATGACCGGGAACAGGTCCGTGGTGCGCACCGGCTTGCCGGCATCATCGAGCGCCCGCCCACCCCACTCCTGCTGACGCACGCCATCGATCAAGATCAGGACCACATTGCGCCCGGCTGCTGGCGGCCCTGGCGGCTCTGCGGCCCGCCCACAAGCCAAGTGAAGCCCCAGGCACACAGCCAGCACAAACATAAAGATCCGCATTTTCAATTACATCGTAGGGGAAGCCAACTGCCCATGTCTAGGCTGGCCAGAGCCGGGAGGCTCGACCGACCTCGGTCTCTCCTGATAAAAGCTTGGTATGAGCAACTTTGGCTTTGCGATCGTCTCGGATGTCCATGTCTTCGCGAGCAGCGGCATCCCGGTGAACTTCCCCAAGGTCATCTCGCAGCTCGCCTCGCTGTCACCGCGCTTTGTGGTGGTGAGCGGCGATGCCACCAGCGGCAATCCCGACGATGGCGCCAGCCGCGACAAGGTGGCGTCGTGGTGGCAGGCGTTTCGCGGAGCGCTCAAGCCGCTCACCGACGCCGGGATTCCGGTCCTCGCGATAGCTGGCAACCACGACTACTACACCCAGGCGCAGCGCGACGGCTATCAGGCGGCCTGGGCCTCGCTCAGTGAGGACGTGAGCCACCACTTCGTGCTCTCGGGCAAGCCGCCGCTGTATTACTCGCTCCAGGTCGATGAGCTGCACCTGCTGATGCTCCATGTCGTCGACCAAGATCTGCCCCGCGAGGTCGCCGAGTTCCTGCGCACCGACGCGCTGCAAGTTCCCGACGACTCGCTGCGGCTGTGCATCGGCCACGTTCCGCTGGTCTCGATGATGGGACGGACCTCCGAGGACTATCGCGATGAGCTGGGCAAGCTGCTGGTGACGCATGGCTACTCGGCGTTCTTTGCCGGCCACGAGCACTTGGTGTGGGAACAAGCGCTGAGCTTCCCCGAGGGCAGCCTGCACCACATCCACGTCGGCACGGCCAGCGGCACCTATCACTTCCCGCTCAGCCGCGCCACCTACGACAAATACTGCTCGGGCAGCGTCGGCACCCTGCCCTATAGTGGCCGCCGCTTTGCGCTCGACAGCGGCACCCGTCAGCAGTCCGACAAGGTCAACGTCTGCATGGTGCAAGTGAGCGATGGCACCTACTCGGTCGAGCACCTGACCCTGCGCGGCAGCGAGCTGGTCCCCTTCGGCATCGACTAGCGCGGGGCTTCCTCAAGTAAGCTCCAGACCCGGTTTGTCGGCCCTTTTGCTTACTCGACTAAGCTCCGGACCCGGTTTGTCGGCCCTTTTGCTTACTCGACTAAGCTCCGGACCCCGCTGCTCGGCCTTTTTGCTTACTCGAGGAAGCTCCAGACCCGGCTTGTCGGCCTTTTTGCTTACTCGGAGTTACTTGGCGGGCTGCACGGATAGCTCGCCCTCTTCGGCGGCGGCGCCACCTACCGGCTTGGTCGGGGAAAGGCCCTTGCAGTTGGGCGTATCGGGGGCAAAGCGCGGCGTGAACTTGTAGGTATTGAGGACGAGCTGCAAGTTGAAGTCCCCGACCGCGACATCGGCTTCGCGATCGGTCGAGAAGCGCAGACCCTGGACCTTGGTCGAGCCGCAGGGATCGAACTTGCCGTCGGTCTGCTTGGCCAGCCGATCAAACTCATCGCGCGCGAGGTCCTTGGTGCAGGGCTGCGAGCCATCGGTGCAGCGAAAGCCGAAGGTCCGATACCAGCGCTTAAACTTCTCGCCGTACTCGCTCACGCGCAGGCGGGGCTCGGAGCCCTGGGTGGGGTTGGCGGCGATGACGTGGTAACGAACGCGGTGGGCGCCGGCGGGCAGGTCGACGTAGATGCAGCGGGCCTCGGGACTCGGACCACTCTTGACGAAGGTACCGACACCCTCGATGGTGATGCGCATGGTGTCATCGCCACGTCCGGTACGTAGCTCGAAGCGCTTGAAGCCGGGCGCAGGCGGTGTGGCTTCGGCGTCAGTCTCCGGGTTGCCGTGTCCGCTGGCATCGATCTCGCGACACTGACAAAGCCCGCCCTGGCAGCGCGGTGAGGAGCCCTGGAGCGCTCCAATCAGCTCGCTGACCTCTGAGCTATCGAGCACCTGCGGCGGCAGCTTCCCCGAGCCACCGCCCGACTTCTCGGCGCTCGGTCCCGCGCAGCCAACCGCCCCCAAGAGCCCGCACAGGGCCAAGTAACCCAAACAGCGTGAAAATTCCCCCATACCCGCATCGTATCACGGCTTGTTGCGCCGTCGCTGGATCTGCCAGCGCCGCTAGCGAGGAAAGCGACCCTTCCAGATCAGCTCACGGACCGGGCGACGTGGGCTCGGCTTCTCACGCTCTTGCAGCTTCTCGGGGAGATCTTCGAGCCGACCGGGATGACCGACGGCAATCATGGCGTGGACTGCGAGGCTGTCGGGAAGCTCCAGCACGGTTCGCGCCCGCGCCGCGTCGAAGCCGGCCATGCCGTGGACCACCAGTCCCAGCGCCGAGCCCTGGAGCGCCAGGCTCATCCACGCCGCCCCCGCATCGAAGGCATGGGTCGGATGGGGCCTTCCGTTATCGAGCACGGTCTGGGAGAGCGCCACGATCAGGGCGCCGGCTTGCTTGCACCAGATCTGGTTGCCTTCGACGAGCAGGTCGAACAGGGTCGCGAACTCGGGATCGCTCCGGCTCGCGTAGGAATAGCGCCAGGGCTGGCTATTCCCAGCCGATGGAGCCCAGTGCGCCGCCTCAAACAAGCGGTGCAGCGTCTCCTCGGAGACAGGCTGGCCGTTCATGGCGCGCGGCGACCAGCGGGACAGAAGCATCGACTCAATCGGGAACTCTGCGACTCGGGTCATGGGGTTTCCTTGTGGAGAGGATTGTCGTTAAGATGCCGCCCCGTGACTAGCAACGAAAAGTCTTCTCCGGCGCCGCACCTCTTGGTCGCACTCATCAAAGCGCTACGCCCCAAGCAGTGGACCAAGAACGTGCTGCTCTATGCGGGCTTTTTGTTCACGCTCAACAAGAAGTGGTTCCTGTTTCAGCCGAGCATGTGGACGACGCTCATGCAGGCGACGGCAGCCATGCTGGTATTCTGCGCCCTGGCCTCGGGCATCTACTTGCTTAATGACGTAAGCGATCTGCCCCAGGATCGCCTGCATCCGACCAAAAGGCGGCGTCCGATTGCCGCGGGACATGTCTCTCCCTGGCTGGCACTGGTGGTGGCGGCCCTTCTGGAGGGGCTTGGCATCTGGGGCGCTTTCCAGCTGGCGCCGAGCTATGGCTGGGTCAGCCTCGCCTACGTCCTCATTCAGCTCGCGTATACGTATTCGCTCAAGCACATGGTGATCATCGACGTGTTCGTGCTGGCGTCGGGCTTCGTGCTGCGGGCAGTCAGTGGCGTGCTGGTGCTGTCGGCAGAGATCTCACCGTGGCTGTACATCGTGACGTTTTTGGGCGCACTGTTTCTGGGGCTGTGCAAGCGTCGCCATGAGCTGTCGCTGCTCGCCGAGAATGCCGGCAGCCACCGCCAGAGCCTGTCGCACTACTCGACGGAGCTGCTCGATCAGATGATCAGCATCGTGACAGCCAGCACCATCATGGCCTACTCGCTGTACACGTTCTCGGCGCAGGGTCTGCCGCCCAATCACCTGATGATGCTGACCATCCCCTACGTGCTGTACGGGATGCTGCGCTACCTCTACCTGGTGCATATGCACAAGCTCGGAGGCAGTCCCGAAGAGATCCTGCTGCGTGATCGCCCGGTGCTGGCGGTGCTGCTGATGTGGGCAGTGACGGCAGCGGCGATCTTGGCGTATGGTCGAACCTTGCCGGTGAGCTGAGCGACTGCGGCATCCAACGCTCGTGACTGGTATGGCCAAACAGGGACTGCTGCTCGTCAACTTGGGGACGCCGGAGGCTCCGACTCCATCGGCGGTGCGTCGTTACCTGCGGGAGTTTCTCTCGGACCCCCGGGTGCTCGACATCCATCCGCTCGGACGCTGGCTGCTGCTACACCTCATCATTTTGCCGCTGCGGCCCCGCAAGAGTGCCGCTCTCTATCAGAAGATCTGGACCGCGCACGGCTCACCGCTCCTGTTGCACGGCGAGGCGCTGGCGCAGGGCGTGCAAAGTCAGCTCGGCGAGGACTGGATTGTGCGGCTGGCGATGCGCTATGGACGACCGACGCTGCGCGAGGCGCTATCTGCGCTGCAAGACTGCGATCGAATCGTGGCGCTGCCGCTCTATCCGCAGTATTCGTCCGCCTCGACGGGTTCCACGCTGGAGCTGCTGTATGAGGAAGCCCAGAAGCCCTGGGTCACGCCCAACCTAACCGTGGTGCCGCCGTTTTATCGCGACCCCGGCTACCTTGCCTGCATGGCCGCCCGAGGCCGCGCGATGATTGAGCGCGAGCAGCCGGACCACATCTTGTTTTCCTATCACGGGCTCCCCGAGCGGCAGGTCCGAAGGTGCGACCGCAGCGGCAGCCACTGCCTTAAGAAGGTGGACTGCTGCGATACCATCTCCACGGTCAATCGCTCCTGCTATCGGGCCCAGTGCTACGACACGACGCGCTCGCTGGCGACGGCGCTGGGTCTTGCGGCTTCTCGCTACTCGACCTGCTTTCAGTCGCGTCTGGGCCGTACGCCGTGGATTCGTCCATATACCGATGAGATCATCCCGAAGCTACTCGCCGAAGGAAAAAAGCGCCTGGTGGTGTTCTGCCCGGCCTTTGTCGCGGACTGCTTGGAGACCCTCGAAGAGATTGGCATCCGCGCCCAGCACGACTTCAAGGCCCAAGGCGGAGAGTCTCTTACCCTGGTGCCTTCGCTCAACGCAGAGCCAGACTGGGTCTTCGCCGTGGTTCAGCTGGCCAAAAACAACGCAGGTGATGACAGCAGCCGGCCTTCGCCATAAAATGAGTTCCTCGGAGCGTATAACTTGGCCAAGCTGATTGTGCTTACCGGTAGCAGCCGGAAAGAATTTGAACTTGGCGAGTTCAATACGATTGGGCGTCACCCCGAGAACTCGATCCAGATTCTCGATCGCATTGTCTCGAAGGAACACGCCCACGTCATTCGCCAGCCCGATGGCAGCTTCATGCTCAAGGATCTGGGCTCGCTCAACGGCAGCTACATCGGCAACGTCCGCGTTACCGAGCAGATCCTGAAGAACAACGACGAGATCACGATGGGCAACACGCGCATGATGTACGCCG
>Ga0154020_10000121_pt1 | contig 85578 bp, 64 predicted proteins | sample Klosneuvirus_201_FD_109709 | JGI IMG/M metagenome (GOLD analysis project Ga0154020, IMG submission 109709) | Active sludge microbial communities from wastewater, Klosterneuburg, Austria - Klosneuvirus_20160825_MG | ecosystem: Engineered > WWTP > Aerobic digester > Activated sludge | place...
ACTTTTTCATGGGGGGGGGGCCTCAGTTTACCGGTAGGGGGCCAGATTGATCCGGAATATACATGCTGTATGGACTACAGCGTAGCCAAGCAAGGATACCTGGCAGCCTACCGCCTGGACAATGAAAAATCTCTCCTGGATGGGAAATTGGTTTGGGTTTAGGGGGGGGTGCGACTTTTTCTATTACATTTGAGCGAAACAATAAAATACATTTACATATGGAAAAGCCCGTAATATCAGATTTGGAAATTTCAACACTGCTGGCAAAAAAAGTTGAAATTGAAAAACAATTGGAAACTTTACTAAAAGAAAGAGCATTCCCACATTTTAGCTCAAAGAAATTTATTGGAGACTTAGGCGAATATTACGCGAAGATAAATCTGGTTCATCTTTTTGAACCGGACACTTTAAAGGTTATGGATGTATCTAATGCCTCTTGTGACATGCAAGGAATACTGAAGGATGAAGTAGCTCAGGATTGGGAAGTTCCAAAAGAGGTTGGCATTGAAGTAAAAACACGTTACCATCAGTTGGGCAGTCCCCACTTGAAAGGTTTGCATCCTGAAAAATTCGACCTTTTGGTTTTTGTATCATTAAATCATGATTACTCTTGTCATTATGTAGGTGTGCTTAAAAAGGAAGATATTATACCCGATAAACAAATGCGAATATCCTTTTCAAATATTGCGTCAAAAGTGGTTTATCCTAAAAATAGTAAATTTGAGGAGCATAGGTAAGGGTAGGGAGAATTTAGAGCTACCATAATGTTAAATTTTATTTTGCAAATACGCTCAATGTATTGCTATTAGAAGTTTATTTGAAAGTTCGATATTATTTATATACTTTAGACATAATTTATTAAAATAACGAAAACAACAGCAGGTCGAGATGAAATATTTTTTACATACATTTTTTGTACACATTATATTAGTATATAGTTGTCAAATTTCGCAGGCACAAAGAGGTCAGGGATCAGAACTTTTTAAGCTGGCAGAAGCTCACAGAAAGAATTCTGAATATTTACAAGCAATTGATATTTATACTCAAATTATAAATACTACCACTTTAAATACGAAAGCATATTTAAGCAGGGCCGAATGTTATGAAAATGTGGATCAGATTGACAATGCTATATACGATTTAGAAGTCGTGTATAAAACAAGGAAGTCAGATGGGAATTTAAATCTTAATTTGGGAAGATTGTATGGGAAAAAGGGACAAATTGATCTTGCAATTGAAGTATTAAGCATGAATACCACGCTATCAAAAGCACCGGAAGAAAGTTGGATTTACCTATGGTATTATAAAATTCTTGATAGTCAGGCAGATATTGTTCTGTCTGAAATGAATGCAAATAGTAATGTCCTAAAATTTAAGAAAAGTTCCATATTGTTATATTTGGAAGGCATGGCACTTGATACTTTGCATAAAAAAGACTCGGCTGATAAAAAATACTCTAGTGCTTGCATGATTCTTCCATCAAATATAAAAGAATACAATAAAATACATGGTAAATTAATTGAATTGATACCATATCAGATGCATTATAAAAACAGAGCCGATAGACTTTTTAAAGATAGCAATTTTGGTCTATATACAATTAATTTTTATAAAGAGGTCTTACAAATCGATTCCCTCAATTATGATGTAATTTTTAATATAGGTTTATGTCACTTTTATAATAAGAATTATATAGAAGCAAAAACTTACTTTGATAAAAGTTTAAGATTTTACTCTACCAGACCTGAATTATATTATTATTTGGGTCATATAGAACTGTTAAATGGGAATCGGGATGAAGCATTACGAAATTTTAAAAATGGTATAGAACTAAGATATGATAACGCAAGAATATATTATGAAGCAGGTACATGTGCGAGAATGAAGACAAATTATTCTGAAAGTAAATTATACTACCAACGAGCTATCGAGAAATTTGAAAATTCTGATTTAACAAATAGTGAAAGGGAAGATATTAAAGCAAATTTTAAGTTAGTTAATCAGTATGAAATAGAAAGAAAACGAGAAAACATAATTCCACAAATAACGATTAAATACCCTTTTACCAATAAAAAGGGTGTACTCTCATGGAATAGGGGCGCAGTTCGAAAAGTTGAATTCGTTATTGAGGACCAGAGCCCTATTCAAAAGGTGGAAGTTAACGGACTTTCAAAAGCAGTTGATTCCACAATAAATAATCCAGTTCTAACACATGATTTCAAATTGACTGACACTGAAGGGATTTTTGTATTTTCAGATATTTATGGAAATGTGAACGATGTAGTATTTGATTTGCAAACCACTGATAGCGTCAAAATTGAGCTTCATAGCCCACCTCAGAATATGAATAATGAATTGGTTACTGAATTCCCATTTTCAGATTCAATTATGGTGAGTGGACAAATATTAACTAATATTCCACATGTTGCAATTTATGCAAATGGAACCAGATGTTTAGTAGACTCTCTAATTCCAAATCCTGATTTTAAAATTGTAATACCTTATAACGCGATTTTAGATTCAGTAAAGATCGAGGTAGTTGACCACTTAGGATTTACCAGTTCATTCCTTTTCAAAATCAATCATAAAGAAGCTCTCAGAGTAGCTGCTAATCAGATGGGAAAGACTTGGTTTGTTTTTATAGAAAATAGTGAATATGAAATTGAATCTTCGCTTCAAGGCCCATCAAAAGATTTTACACTAATTACAGAAGTTTTGAAAGATTACAAAATAGACTATGTTTGGCATAAAAAAAATCTTTCAAAGCAGCAATTCGAGCAATTTATGGTTGAAGAACTGGCCTCCAAAATTAAAACAAACAAAGTCAACTCTTTAATACTATGGTATGCTGGTCATGGTCATTATGATGGATATTCCTCATATTGGATTCCAGTTGATGGAGAAAAATCTAAATTATCATCTTTATATCCGATTGATCATTTGAAAACTCCACTACAAAGGATGAATTTAAATCATTTGTTGGTCATTACCGATGCGTGTCAGGCAGGAGCGTCTGTTCGAAACGTGAGAAGTGGCGCTGAAGAACTGAAATGCGATGATATAAACTTCAAAATAAAATCTGCTCAAATTTTGACTTCGTCTGCTTTGGAAAACGCTGACGATAAATCCGATTTCGCATCGTATTTCGCAAATCTTTTACGAGCAAATTCATTATATTGTATTCCGATAGATCGAATTGCGGCCAAATTAAAAGAACGGTTTAAAAACAGCCTTCAGGAACCTAAATTTGGAACAATTGATTTTCTTGAAGAATTGGATGGAACTTTCTTTTTCTTAAAAAACTAGCAACACACTTTTTGTTTAGCAAAATATATCATGAAATCCATTCAAAGACTTTTCATATTTATTTTGATAAGCGCACTGGCAACGATTAGTGAACAAGCAAATTCACAAAAAATACAATTTGATAACTTTAAGACATCAAGAGGTCTTTCATCCAATTTTGTAAATGCTGTAAGTTCTGATGAATTTGGATTTTTGTGGCTTGGTACGGATAAGGGAATTATCAAATTCGATGGAAACAGATTTTATAAGATCCTTGGTGCAGATGAAATAGTTAATGATAAAATATTTTCTATTAAGGTTATTACCCACAACAATATTTGGATGGGTATGAAAAATGGGAAAGTGGCAAGATATAATGGGCAATTTGTTGAGTACATTATTGATAAGTCAAACTGCTCGAATGCCAATCTTTTCCTTGATTCAAAAGATAGAATCTGGATTGCTACTGAGGGTGATGGGGCATACTTAATCTCTAACCCGCATGAATATTTAAAAGAGGAGATAAATATAGAACATTTTCATAAACTTCAGGGGATGCCTTATGATGTCTATGAAGTTGGTGAAGATCTAAAAGGGAAATTATATTTTCTGACAAAACCCGGCATAAAAGTATTCGATGAGGATGAAAATAAATTGCTTTTTTTCAGACCCAATAATTTGCCAAGGTTTATATATAATTGTATGGTTGCTGATTCAAATGGAATTTATTTAGGTGCAAATCAAGGAATCGTTTACCTTGATTTTATCCAGAAAGGGAATCCGGTAAAATCTGTTTTTGAAGGCCCGGATTTTGAAAATATTAGTTGCGTTGTACGGGATCATGGGGGTGCTATTTGGTTTGGAACAAAAGATGCAGGAATTTTAAAATTGGAGAATGGTAAATTTAAAATTTTTACCAAGCGCGATGGCCTCCCCGGTAATAAAATTAAATCGCTCTTTGCCGACAAAGAGGGGAATATTTGGATTGGGCACTTTGAATCCGGACTTACAGCTTATAAAGGAAGTGTATTTACTCATTTCAATGATTTTTATAAAGATGGGCCGGTTTCAGTTTATAGTCTTTATTATTGTAATGAATTTAATAAATTACTCGTCGGAACAGACAAAGGATTATTTGAATTTGAACACACTTCGAAGGGTTTTGCTTTTAATTCCTCTCCGGTATTACAAAGATCGGTAATTGAATCAATCATTGACTGGGATGATCACAGTTTGGCAATTGGTACCTATGGTGATGGAGTATATATTTTAAATAAGAAATCTTTAGCAATTATAAAAGTAATTAATAATGAAAGGGAAAAAGGGTATATAAATCAAATTCATAAAATTGATCCAATGAACATGTTAGTTGCTCATCAATATGGTCTGTATTCAATGAATGTTGAATCCTTAAATAAATATGTTTATCAGGATATGGAAGGAATTGAAGCTACTTCAATTCTGAGCAATGGAACTAAACAATACTGGATAGGTACATCTGACAAAGGGCTTTACCGATTGGACAATAACATTTGTATTGAATTCCAGGATGACAGGTTGAAGAACAAGAGCATTTTAAGTTTGCAACATCAAACTAATTCGGATGATTCTAATTCTACGGTATTAGTTGGTACTGCAAATTCAGGTATGTTTAAAATGGTTAATGGTAAAATATTAAATAATAACAATATAAATTTAACAACTGACCAATCAATTTATTCAATAAATCAATACGGTGAAAATATTTGGTTGGGAACCGAACGGGGAATAGTGAGATATAATGTAACAAGTAACGAAACTACAATTTTCGACAGAAATCAAGGCTTTACCAATGATGAAATGAAGATGGGTACGTTATGCTTAATAAATGATTCGCTGATAGGCTATGGAACTGCTGAAGGATTATATTTTCTTAACCCTTATGAGAGGAAAGGAACTAAATTGTATCCTACACTGAATATAACTGGAGTATACGCAAATGACTCAATTCCGGTTTATAATAATGAATCAATAGATTATTCCAAAAATAAAATTCACTTCAACATCGCCCCAGTTTCACTATCGTTCCCTTATTCGGTTGATGCTAAATATAGACTCACCGGATATGATAATTCATGGTTGCCATTAAATGATGATAAGACTATACGCTTTAGTAAACTTCCATCTGGAAAATATACTTTAATAGTGAGAGCATCGATAGATAATAAGAACTTTACTGAAAAATCTTTTAAGTTCACCATTCTGGCACCTTTTTGGAAAACCATTCCATTTTATATAATTACAATTTTATTTTTATTTGGATTAATTTCCATTGGTTTTAGATACAATCTCAAACGAGAATTAGGAAGACAAGAATTAAAGCATTCTGTTGCCAGAAAAATGGCTGAATTGGAGATGAAGTCTCTACGGTCTCAGATGAACCCTCACTTTATTTTTAATTCGTTACAGTCGATACAAAATTTTCTTTTTGAGAATAACAATTCTCTTGCCAACGAATACCTTCTTAAGTTTTCAAAACTAATGCGATTGATTTTAGAAAATTCTCAATATGAGGTTGTTACCTTAAAATCTGATCTGATGGCTTTGGAATTTTATATCCAGTTGGAGAATTTAAGAATGCCAATTTCATATAATTACTCGTTTAACATTGGGGAAGAAGTTGATATTGAAGAAGTTAGCGTTCCTCCCCTAATTCTGCAGCCTTTTGTCGAAAATGCTATTTGGCATGGGTTACATCATAAAAAATCACAAGGAAATATTTTAATTAGTTGTTCAATTGATAAAAATCTTTTAATTTTCACAATTGAAGATGATGGTGTAGGCAGAAGTTACATTCAGGATAGGGAAAGAGTTCCTGGCTTTAAAAAGAAATCTCTTGGGGTAAAAATAACTGAAGAGCGAATAAAAATTCTAAGTGAAAATTCTCCAACACCGGCTAAAATTGATTTTGAAGACCTGTATGACAAGGATCACAATCCCGCAGGTACAAGAGTGAAAATTGCAATTCCTTTTGAAGTATGATCAACACAATTATCATAGAAAACGAAAAGCCTCAGAGCGATTATCTGGTGAAACATCTGGAGAAATTTTTTCCGGAAATTACCATTCAGGCGGTCTGCGATAACATACCTGAAGGGATTGATCAGGTAAATCATTTAAAACCGCAATTGCTTTTTCTTGATGTGGAATTGCCACCTTATACCGGATTTGATCTTTTGGAAAAAACACGTTCTGTAAATTATGAAGTTATTTTCACAACCAGCTTTAATAAGTATGCCATTAAGGCCATTAAATTTTGTGCTCTGGACTTTATCGAAAAACCATATGGCGTAGAAGATCTGAAAGAAGCGATTGAACGGTTTAAAAACAAACAACATCAGGGTACGGCTCGAAAAATTGATGTTTTATTGAGCAACCTTCAGGTACAGCATAAACAAGGTGCCCAAATAGGGTTACCTGTTCTTGGCGGTCTCGAATTTATTAAAGTGGAAGACATTATAAGGTGTAAATCTTCCAACAATTACACTGATATTTTTTTGACTCAAGGGAAATTTCACACTATAACCAAAACACTGAAATATGTTGAGGATCTTTTAAGAGATCATCAATTTTATCGCATACATGATTCACATCTTGTTAATCTCAGCCATATTAAAAGTTATAAAAAGGGTGGTGAAGGCGGCGTTGTGTTGTTGAATGATAATACAGAAGTAGATGTATCAAGGAGAAGAAAGGAAGGGTTTTTAAAGACTCTCTCAGATTGGAATATGATTTTCAAGAAGTAATGCTATAACCAATTTAGTGCTAAATTTATTTTAGCCTTTTAATAATGCATTTCCGCCAATAGCTAAAATTTGGCGCCAGTTACTAAAAGGTTTCAAACCGGTGTCGACCTGCCGGGTATCTTCGTTTAACCTGACTAAATTCTAACCTTTAATACCTATTATTATGAAAAAAAACTTCAACTACGTTTCCATTTGCTTAATTTTATTCTTTGCAGGTGCATGTTCATTTAATTTAAATGCTCAGTCTTTTGCGGCTCAGCTTAATTTGCAATATTATAACAGTCAATGTGAAAACAATGCTGTTTTTTTAGACGCGTTACCCAACGACACAAGTTTATACTCGTATAGTTGGACTTGCCCTAGTGGTGTTTGCCCGAATTTATGGACCCAAAGTGGAGCTTCCGCCTCTTTTTTTTCAACTTTTAATCAGTTAGCAAATGAAGAATTTTCAGTAACAATAACAAAAATATCTTCAGGGGAAACATCTATTGCTTCAGTGACTGTTATAATTTATCCTGAACCTAATGGTGGATATAGTTATAGTACAGTAACAGGATGCGAAGGGAGCCAGTTGGCTATATACCCTGCTCAAAATAACCCGGCATATGGCCCTTACACCATTAACTGGGATTATAATTCTTCATCTTCATTAATTGCAGACTCCTTCATGTTCACATTTGGACCAGCCATGGGTTTAGTACCTGATGTTTTGATAACAAATGGATATGGTTGTTCTGCAAGTAATTTCAATTTTCTTCTCATGTATGGAAGTCCTACCCCTCACACAACAATATCTGCAAATAGTCCAACCACATTTTGTGCAGGAAACAATGTAGAGTTGATATGCGAAGCAACACACCCTTCGTATACACTTCAAAATTTAACATACCAATGGAAAAAATATAGTATTAATCTTTCCGATACAGTCTCCTCGTTTTCTGCAACAGCCACGGGGCGATACCGATGTATTGCCTCAGCAAACGGATGTACATCAACTTCAAACTACATTGATGTAACGGTAAATCCATTGCCAACAGTAACCGTAAGTCCATCAGGATCGGTGGGTTACTGTATTGGTCAGCCAGCTTCTCTTGTAGCAACATCACCAACTGCAATCTCTTACCAATGGAAAAGATATGGAAATATTTTAAGTGGACAGGTGAATAATTCTTTAGTGGTAAGTACAGCAGGAAAATATAAATCAATAGTACAGGATGCCAATGGATGTGTTAGAGTTTCGGCACCAGTTGAAGTTGTTGGCCCACCCAATAATCAGGTATCTGCTTCAGGACCATTAACATTCTGTCAGGGAAGTAGTGTCACTTTCACCGCCGCAGCAGGATATAGTTATCAGTGGAAGAAAAGAGCGAACGGAAATTATGTGGATATACCATTGGCAACAAATCAATCATATACTGCTACTGCATCCGGGAAGTATAAAGTCTTTGTTACAAATAGTAGTACAGGGTGCACGGTATCCAGTGCTGCCAAGACAGTAAATGTAAATTGCAGGTTGGCAGGAGAATCTAATGTTGCTCTGGATGTTGAAGTCTATCCAAATCCTTTTCAGTCGCAAATTACATTATCATTACCTGATGAATGGAATGAAAGCATTATTGTAATGCTTTACGATCTTTCAGGCCGTTTAGTTTATCAGATGGAATCAGCTTCCATAGAAGGAAACGAATTGGATTTGCCAATTGCTAACCTGAAGAATGGCACCTATATGTTGCAGGTCATTACCAATGACGATCAATTTAAGAAGGTAATTGTAAAGAATTGAAGGCAGATTTCTCATTAGCCAAAAGGGTTGCCGTTTAACTGAAACAGCAACCCTTTGCTAATTTATAATCATGGACAATGACCTATTTCATTAGCTAAATTTATAAAACCAGTGACTATGCTAATTCTGCCTTAAACTAAGGCATTCCGCCACTTACTAAATGCAAAGAATCCCTGCCTTGTTTCATAATATGTTTGTAATGTATTCTATTAATCATCATTTTAAAAACAAACATCATGAAAACATCAAACCGCAACACTAATTTGAATTTCTCTGACTGGGTAGCTCTTATATGCCTGGGAACATTTTTGCTATTATATAACTATAAGTCGAAAGCACAGGGAAATGTAGAATGGAAAATTAATTACTCCAACACATTCAGCCAGTACGATAAGGGATTGGCAATTGTATCGGATGATGACTGCAATTCATATATAGCAGGCACAACCTGGAATGGAATAAATCTTGATTATCTTGTTGTGAAATTAAATCACAAAGGAGACACAGTTTGGTCTCAGGCATATAATGGAACAGGGGATGGAGAAGATGTACCCGTTGCTATAGCATTGGATGATAATGGAAATGTATTTGTAACAGGATCAAGTATTGGTTTAGTGACGGGCTTTGACTTCGCCACCATTAAGTTAAATAATACTACAGGAAACATATTAAACGTTGCCAGAAACGAGTATCCTTTAGATAATAAACCTAGTGCAATGTTTGTGTCATCATCAGGTTCAGTTGATGTAACCGGTTATGGGATAAATATATGGGGATCCAATACCAATGAGGACATATTAACAATACGATACGAAAATAATTTAACGGAATTATGTTATTCATTTGATAATGCAGGTTCTGCGAACCGTGATTCAGCTAAAGCGCTTGCTTTGGACGTATCAACAAATACTCTATTTGTAGTAGGCTCAAGTAAAAGTACTTTTGGAGCTACAATGCAATGGCAATCTAATAAATTGACACTTTCAGCACCAACCTGTATTAAACAATCTACTTTTGATGGTGGCGTCAACGGTACTTACAGCGCAAACGCCACATTGGCAAGTAATGGAAAATTATTTATTGCCGGTACATGGGAAGGGGCAATGGCAATTCGCAGATACGACAATACATCAAGCTATTTCCTGAATAACTTTAGTTTCGATCACGTCATTAGCGGAACAGGTACAGCAATAGATGGTTTCACTAAAATGGTCATTGATCCCTCTGGTCAAAATATTTATGTTTGTGGATATCAGGATGGGGATGCAGGATTGGGAATCAACAATAATATTGTTGTCGCAAAATATAGTATATCAGCAGTGCCAGGAGCCGGACCACTATGGGTATCCCCACCATTTAATGGCACCGGTAATGGAGATGATATGCCAGTGGCAATATTTTTAGACAATTCACCTGTGCCTAATGTTTATGTAGCAGGCTATACAACAAAAACCGGGGGCAACAAGGAAATTATTCTTTTAAAATATGATGCTAATGGTAGTGGCATACCTGTAGATACTATTTTAATACTCAATACCACAGCTTTTGACGAATTCTGTACGGGAGCCACCCGGGATAATTATGGAAATATTATTCTTACAGGGTACAATGATGATCCATCCGGCCACCAACTCATAGCGGCTAAAATTTGTAATAACAGTTTTACTCCTGCTATAACGTGGACTGTTTTAAACACCCTTTCAGCAACCTCTGGTGATAGTTACCAATGGTTTTTAAATGGCAATTTGTTGCCCGGAGAGATTAACCAAACTATCGATATCACCAATAGTGGAAATGGCAACTATTTGTGTGAAGTTACTAAGTATTGTTGCACTTTTAATACGAGTATGGTTGTGGCTACTGTTGGAATGAATGATTTGACGCAGCCGAATAAACAATTACAAATATTTCCGAATCCCGCTTCTGACTATATTGATATTATATGGAATTTATCAGAACCGGTTGAAAGTTTGAAAATTATTGATGTTAGTGGAAGAGTGGTTGTGGATAATGTTTTTGTGATAATGGATGGAAGGTTGAAGGTAAAGTTGGATGAAATAAATGCAGGGGTTTATTTTATTAAAATTAATTCAAAACATGGATCAATGTCTAGTAAAATTATAAAACAATAACTATGAAAAACGCCTTCACCATTTGTTGGATAATGTTTTTGCAATTAATTATACTGTACCAATCTGTAAAGGGCCAAATTTATTTTAAAATTGATGAAAATGATTCGATAGAATCTAAATTAGGCGATGGTATTTTTTTTACTGATGACAGTGCGATGCAAGTAAGCATAAAGGATCAAGTTAGTATGCACCTTGGAGCATCGAAGTATGATACTTCCCTTAAAACAATTCAAAATAATTACAAACTATACAAGAAATATTTTGGTGATAGTATGCTTCTAGTGTTAGATAATAGCAAGGAAGATTCGATTAAAATTAAGACATTAGAATTAGTAATTGTAACAATATCAAGTGATAGCACGGAACATTATTGCGAACTACTGCAAAATTATATTCAAAAAAGGCTATTAAAAGTATCTGAAAGTGAGAAATCAAAACTACTTCAGAAGCTTTCGAGGTCATACTCATATCAGGCAAATTTTAACTGGGGTATAAAGAATCATCATAAATCATTTCTGTTAAATGAAAAGGCCATTCAATTTGCTGAAATTGCTAACGATTCAAGTAAGACATTAATTGTAGTATTGTTAAGCTTTCTTCCCAATGTCTATTATTGTGATAATAGTATGTTTGATAAATATTTGAAATTGCTGGACAATTTAAAAATACCCAATAATACAGAAAATGAAACATTGGAACAGAATATTAGACTGATTGGATTTTTATATACAAATTTAGCTAACTTGGCTTTACGTAGAGAAGAATATAGGGATTGTATTTCTTTTGGACTAAGAGCATTAAAGCTCTGCGATAAATACAACTCTGATGGATGTAAATCCAACATCTTACGTGTTTCCCGAAGTTTAGCAGATTCCTATAATAAACTTCATATGAAGGACAGTGTGTTGTTTTACTATGAGAAGTCAATCATTATGCCTGTCCATAAAATGGATTCGATCCAAAACAGTGAGACTTATATCAAAATTGGAGATTGGTTATTTAGTAGAAGTGAACTTGATTCAGCACGTAAATACTATCTTTTAGCGGATAATTTTCAAAGTAGTTACCAATCATTGTTTAAGCTAGGTAAATTAGCCCAATATCAAAATAATTTGGAGTTAAATCGAAATTATTTATTAAAAGCGCTTATGGATTTGGACCAACCGATTCCAAAATATATTTTATCTCAGGATAGTGCAGATATGGCTACTCACATTTCGGATATGTTTATTCGATACGGAGACTACAAGAGTGCGTTCAAATATTACAAGCAGCTATTCCCTAAGTCAATTGTGGATCCTATTAAAAGAGAAGCTGAAGAATTTAAAATCAAAGATTCGTATAATACAATTAAATATCAGCAACAAAAGGAGCTTTTTGAACTGGATCGTAAATTAAAGTTGGAAGAACAACAAAAAACAAAAAATAGGAACTTAGTTCTGATGGCCGGATTTGGTACTGCAATAGCTTTTTTGATCCTTGCCTTTATCTCAATTAGGAACAAGCGAAAGCGGGATGTAGCTGAGTTATCAGAGCAAATCACTTCAGTAGAAATGAAAGCTCTCCGATCGCAAATGAATCCTCATTTTATTTTCAACTCACTTCAGTCCATTCAAAATTTTCTGATCAGTAACAAACCGGAAGATGCAAATGAATACTTACTCAAGTTTTCAAAACTAATGCGACTGGTGCTTGAAAATTCCCAAATGCAAGATGTCACATTGAAGGATGATATTCTTACACTGGAATTATATATGCAATTGGAAAAATTGCGTTTTACAAAGCCATTCGAATACGAAATTGTTGTTGAAGCTTCGGTTGACATTGATGCAGATACTATTCCGCCATTATTACTTCAGCCTTTTGTAGAAAACGCTATTTGGCATGGACTGCAATATAAAACGGATTCTGGTAATATATTGATCCGGATTAAAAAAGAAAAGGACATGCTTATTTGTGTAGTAGAAGACAATGGAGTTGGTAGGTCAAACATGCAGAAGTTAAAGAACCCTGTTATGAAAAAGGAATCATTAGGAATGAAATTGACGGAAGAACGAATAATCCTCCTTCAGAAAATACGAGGTGTAAAGGCGACTCTGAGGGTGGTTGATCTTTATAACGAGAAGAACGTGCCTGAGGGAACTAGGGTTGAAGTGCTATTGCCCTTAGCAGGATAGTGTTCAAATTAATTTAGTGATATTATTTCTTGAAGAAATTAGTACACCGCATTAAAAACTAGCATATGAATAAGTTTTTAGAATTGATGAAAAAAAGAATAAGATTAATTTTCTATATCTTTTTAAATTATTTGGCTGTAAATCAAACAGTAGCCCAAACCGACTATGAAATAAAGAAATCTCCTCAAACTATTTTATTAACTAACAGGCCAACACCCGTTACAATTCAAATACCAACAAAAGCCAGTGGTTACTTCATAAAGGATTATGGTGAGGGAAATACAAGGAAAATAAATTTAATGCCACCAGTATCGGTGCCACTACCAATTGTAAGCAAAAATGCTAATGGAGAAGCTCTTTCTGAACAAATTTTGGCCGGCAAAGGTTTTTTTACAACCTATACTACCGATGACGGACTATCAAGTGATGCGATTGGTTGCTCAATGCTTGATAGAGCAGGGAATCTTTGGATAGGTTATCATACTTGGGGCGATGGGGTTACCCGGTATGATGGAAAATCATTCACAAACATTACTAAGATTAATGGTCTTGTCAATAACCATGTAAACTGTATCAGTGAAGATAGATATGGAAATTTATGGTTCGGAACATTTGGAGGAATTTCGAAATATGATGGGAATAAATTCACAAGTTTTACTACTTCGCAGGGTTTGTTAAGCAATTTTGTTTACAGTATCCATGAAGACAAATCCGGGAATCTATGGATTGGCACATTAGATGGTATTTCCTGTTATAAAGACGGTAAATTTACAAATTATGCTGAGGAACACGGATTGAAAGGGAGTTGGTTTTCCAGTATAGTGGAAGATAATTCGGGTACTATTTGGTTTGGAACACGTGGTAATGGTCTTTATTGCTTTAACGGGAAAACATTTAGCAATTTTGATATTGAAGAGGGCCTTAGAGGTAATTATGTCTATCAGATTATAAAAGATAAAAAAGGTCACTTGTGGATCGGCACAAATAAAGGCGTATCATGTTATAATGGGAAATCATTTAATAATTACACATCAATAAATGGTTTAGCTGATAATTCAGTGCTAAGTATTATTGAAGATAGAAAAGGAATTATTTGGCTTGGCACATCTAATGGTGTATCACAGTTCGATGGAAAGTCGTTTACTAGTATTTCATTCCAACAAGGATTGACAAATAAATTTATATGGGATATTGAAGAAGACCAAACAGGTAATATATGGTTTTCTTCAGCAAGTGGTTTATTCTGCTATAAAGGTAGATCTTTTGTTAACTTCAGTTATCAAAGTGAAGTTTTGAGGAACGAGGTTCTCAGTATTCTCGAAGATAAAAATCATAATTTATGGTTTGGTATGAATGGAGACGGAATATGGCATTATGATGGAATGTCATTCACAAATTTTAAAATGGAACAAGGATTAGCAGGGAATGGCATCAGAAGTATTGTAGAAGACAAATCAGGGAACATCTGGTTTGCAACATCCAGCGGAGGTGGAGTTAGTAAATACAACGGCAAATCTTTTACCAATTATACCACTGATCAAGGATTGTTAGATGACATTATCCAATGTGCAGTCATAGATAACATGGGGGATATCTGGTTTGGTACTTACGAATCCGGGGTTTCGTGTTTTAATGGACAATCCTTTACAAATTACACAACCGATCAAGGTTTAGTATGCGATACAATTACATGTAGTATTTTAGATAATAAGGGAAATATTTGGTTTGGAACTGCCGCAGGACTTTCACGATTCGATGGAAAATCATTTTCTAACTTCACAAAGAAACATGGGTTACCGGATGATTTGATTATTAGCATCACAGCTGATAAATTTGGAAATATTTGGCTTGGGACGTCTGCCGGACTTACTTGTCTTCCTCAGCAAAACACCTTACTCCCAATTAAAAATGTTGGTAACAATGCTTTTATTACATATACCATTTCTGAGGGACTTCCTGATAATGTTGTTACACAAATTGCAGAGGGTAAAAACAATATAATCTACGTGGGAACTAAATACGGAATATGTGAACTCATTTTTGACCCTCAAGGAAAGCGAAAGGTTGGTAAGATCTTTAATACGGCTACAGGTTATCCGTTGAAATCTGTGGTATCAGGCCAAAATACATTGTGTAAAGACAGTAAAGGAATTTTATGGATCAGTACCAGTGCAGTAAAAACCGGATTGGTTCGATTTGATCCGAGTGAAGTAAACATAAATCCAACTCCCCCAACTGTAGTTATAAAAAGTATAAAAATAAATCAGGAAATTATTAGTTGGTATTCTTTAGGTGTAATTAAAAGTGACAGCACAACAATTTCTCAACAGGAAATCAGCACATACAACAAACAGTTGTCTAAAGTAGAGCGAGATAGTATGCAAAGTAAAATGTCAGGTATCCTTTTTGATGGAATCAGCAAGTTTAATCCAATACCTCAAAATCTGACACTTCCGTATGATCAGAATAGTATTACTTTTTCATTCATGGGAATTGATCTTGATCGAAATTTTCTAGTCCGTTATCAATACATTCTTGAAGGGCACTCAAAAGATTGGAGTCCCGTTACAGATAAAACTGAAGCAACCTTTGAAAATATTAATGAAGGAACATATTCTTTCAAATTTAAGGCTCAAGGTCCTGATGGCATTTGGAGCTCACCCCTTACTTATACTTTTAAAGTTTTACCTCCATGGTATCGACATTGGTTAGCTTACTTGTCATATACTCTATTATTGATAACAGTGGTTTGGTCTTTATATCGTTATGGTTTGAGGAAAGCACTGAAGCGGCAAGAATTAAAACATGACATTTCATTAAAGATGGCAGAGCTTGAAATGAAAGCACTCCGCAGCCAAATGAACCCCCACTTCATTTTTAATTCCCTTCAGTCCATTCAAAACTTTCTGATTATCAATAATTCTGAAGATGCTAATGAGTATCTCTTGAAATTTTCCAAACTAATGCGACTAGTACTTGAAAATTCCATGCAACAAGAAGTGCCATTGAAGGATGACATACTTGCATTGGATTTATATATGCAGCTGGAACAGTTGCGATTTACACGACCTTTCAGTTATGAAATTATTGTTGAGGATTCTGTGAACCCGGAAGTAGATTCAATACCCCCATTATTGCTTCAACCTTTTGTTGAAAATTCAATCTGGCACGGATTGCAGTATAAATCAGATTCCGGCAAAATAATGATCAGGTTTAAAAAGGAAAAGGAAGCTCTTATTTGCGTGGTTGAAGATAATGGTGTAGGCAGATCTTTCAGTAAGAAATTAAAGGAGCCTGTTTTTAATAAGGAATCTCTTGGCATGAAACTAACAGAAGAACGAATCAGCTTGCTTCATAAAGTTCATGGTGTAGAAGCGAAACTGAGTGTGTTTGATTTGTTCAGCCCTGAGAACAAACCTTCAGGCACCAGAGTGGAAGTTTATTTGCCAATGGCAGGTTAAAGTTTTGCTTCAGGTATTTCTTCAAACAATTATTTATGGAACTCATTTGGGTTCCATTTTTTATTCGATTGAGATTTTTGTTTCCACTGTAAAGTATGACTTCCTTTTAAATTATGGGTGCTGCCGCAAACTAAAATTTACCGCCACCTGCTAAACGGTTAGTAGGCGTGTTTTTTTACCGTTTATGTTTGTAATACTAAATTATGTATTCAAATATTCTAAACCCAAAACCATGAAAACACAATCATCAAATTCATCATCCGTTCAACCCCAGGTAATCATTGTGAAATCGCAAAAGAGCATTGGGTTTGCCATTATCCTCACATTATTCCTGGGGCCGCTCGGAATGTTATATTCAACCGTTGCAGGTGCCATTGTAATGTTTTTTATCAACCTCCTCATGTTATTCTTTACCGCAGGACTGGGACTGTTTCTAACATTGCCCATAGGAATTGTATGGGCAGCGATATCCGCGCGAAACACCCATACCCCTGTACAAGGTAGTGCCATATATTATAACTAACCACAACAGCATCTTAACTTACAAGCTAAAACTCCCAATCATGAAAAAGATAATAAATTTCGTATTTGCCCTATTGTTAAATACAGTAGGAATACATTCCGCTGTGGCGAAATTGCCGGTTCAAGCCTATTCAGTAATTGATACTACGTACGGCAGAAGTAAATCATCGGCGGTCCTGGCGCATGACGGATACATTCGCAGGATCAGCACTACTAACTTTAATGACCCGTATTTTCCCGAAGCGTATAAATTGAGAGTGGAGAAGATTGACCCAAACACGGGACACGTTTTGACGGATGTTCAAATTTTAGTTCCTTTTATTTTGTGTAAGGGAATAGAGGCAGCTTCTATGACTTCTGATGGGAATATTGTATTTGCATATACAGTTCAAGATTCTGTACCAAATGTTTGGAGAACCCGTGTGATGAAAATTTCAGTTGCCGGACTTATTATTTATGATTTAGATGCGGGGCAAAATGTTGCCGGGTTCAAAACCCAACTGGTTTCAGATCTATTAGTTTCAGAAACCGGAGCGGTTTATATTACTGGAGATATTTTTGATTCTCTTAATAATAGAAATCTGTTTCTTTGGAAGGTAAATCCTCAGGGTATAACAGAATATTTTAGAAATTACTCAGGTTCTTCGTGGTTCAATACATCACTTTCGATTTTTGAAGTGACCAATCAAATTATATTAGGAATAAAACCGTATAATTTTAATTCATATCTTATGTTTTGTAATGCTTCGAATGGAGACAGCATTAATTCAATTGATATTGGTGCATTTATTCCTTATGGCCTAACTCTTGTAAAGTTTCCATTTCTGACTGTTACGGGGCATATGATGTCAGGAATTGTAGGAACAAATAGTCCCGGAGTGTTACACATTAATTTGCAAACTCAGACAACAAATCCTATACTTATGCCAGGCGCAAATGGGACTTTTTTAGAAGTTAATAATACATCAAATGGATTCGTTACTATGGGATCTGTCGCTTTTAATGGTAATTACGGATTGTTTGTGGCATGGTTGGATACAAAATCTGAAATTATAGACTCAACTTTGATTGATATGTCCGGAACTATGTCTATTTATCCCGATGATATAATAATAATGCCTGACAGAAAAGTAGTGATCCTTGCAAGGGTTGAATTGTATCCCACATCACCACCGCCGGGACTTCCCTTGCCTACTATTTACTATAATGTTGATTCTTATATTGTAAAGTTTAATGCATTGCCTTGTTCTGTCCCGGTTGCTCAAATTACTCCAGACACTGTTTATAATTGCCTGAAAAGCACTTTTGTTTTACAATCTATTGACACCTCCGAAGGGAACCTCTACCAATGGAAACGATACGGATCTATTTTACCTGAAACGGATTATACTCTTGAGGAAACGCGAAGCGGGAATTACAAACTCCATGTCACCAGTCGTACATGGTGCACTAAGAAATCACTAACTGCATTCGTGCAGGATGTCACTCCGAATGGAACAATCACAGCAAATGGTCCTTTAAATCTATGTTCAGGTGATTCTGTAACTCTTACAGTACCTTCTATCCCTTCACTTAGTTATCAGTGGTATAAATATGGAAATCTGATTCAAAATGCAGTTCAAGCTTCATTCACGGCAGTGTCAACAGGCAGATTCAAATGCATTATCACTTCATCAACAGGATGTGAAAGGGTTTCTCAAAAAGTTGATGTCACGGTTGATAATTGCGCTTATAGAACCGTAAATGACAGTATTAAATTTTCAGATATCCCAAAGCTAATAGAAGGAATCACAATTTTTCCTAATCCCGCTACAGATGAGATACTTGTTACCGGAAATATGGAGACCGGTCCAATCTTGATCTATGATATGGTAGGTAATTTGGTGAAGAGCGAATTACAAAGCCTCCCAGCCAAAATGGATATCACAACATTAAAACCAGGCATTTATACAGTTACAACTGGAAATTTATCCCGCAGGTTTGTCAAACAGTAAAATACGCCTTCATCAATTAACAGGTTAGACTTGAGTAACCGATGACACCCGCTTTTTAGCGGGTTTTTTGTTGAAATCAGCTAGGGTGGTGGTCAAAATATCTAGGACACAAATACCCTTTTTCAATCACCTTTTAAAACTATTTAATAACCAGTTACTGCCACTTATTAAAGGAATCAGCCTCCTACTAAATCAAGAAATTTAGATTGACAGTTGCGTGTAAGATTGTATTGTCATCTGGAAAAACAACTAAAACAAAAACAAAAATACATTAAAAACTACTGACATGGAAATCAAGTTAAACAACAACGACACAGTATTATTAGTTGCTGCAGCTGCAGGGCTATTAGCATTCTTCCTTCCCTGGATAAATTTAGGAATATTTGGACAACCCAGTGGTTATGATCTGTTCGCGTATGGACACAAAATGGGTGAAAACAACTCTTGGTTCCTGCTCCTGTTACCAGGCTCATTTCTATTTATTTCATTATGTCGTTTGGGTATAGTGAAAATCATTAATTCCACGATAATGAAAATCATTGAACTTGCACCTTTAACATGGATCCTGTATAGTATTATCAGATTAGCCAAATTGCTAAAGGTGAATGTAGAGAATTTGCACAACATTGATTTAGATTTTCTGCAAGTATTTGAAATCGGAATTATGTTTACCTTGTTATCAAGTATTATTGTGGCTTTCATGCCGGTTAAAAAGGTTGGCCCACGCAACCACTATTTCCATACTGAAATGGAATTGGAAGAAATAAGGAACGACAGGAAAGTATTAGCAGAGATTGAAGAGTCTATAACTACTGGAAGGGGAAAGATTGAAACTGGAAACTTTTCGATGCCTCAATGGATTAAAAAGAAAACTGTGGTTTTAATTGTAGCCGGTGCGCTTGGAATCCTTACAATTACAGGTTATTTGATCTTTATAAAGGATCGCCCTGAAAAGGATGGAAAGGAGCTTGCAATGGAGTTCTGTGATTGTTATGAAAATTATGATAAAGATTTATCAAAGGCATATACCGTTTTTCTGAGTTCCTTTGATAGTGCTGGTTTTACTACCAGGAACGAGGCCAGAACCGCATTTTCAAATTCAGCGAATTCAGCAAACACAACAAGATATTCCTGCACCGATGAGGTGAACCATAAATATTTAAATACTTTGCAAAAATACTCTAACGATGTTATAAACCAATCGCAATTTCAATATTCATATAGTCAAAATCAAAGCACATGTACCAGCTCAGAAAAGAAGCAAATTCAAAATCTTTTTACTGACATTACCGCTAAAATTGAAGCAATAAAAGACCCTGAACCGGATGAAATGAATATCCAGGAAGATTTGATTGGAACTAAAATCCCAGGCTGGAATTTTAGTTTTCTTTCGGAATTCAGGGAGTTTAAAAAACTGAGTACCACTCATGGGAAGGATATCATTGAGTATAAAGTTCAGATGAAATTGGTTGATGAAAGTAGGAATACTGAGCATGATTGTGAGGTACTGATTGTTTACAAAAAGGCGTATGAGGGATGGAAATTTAATAAAGTAAAGATGAATTACATCACTTATATCAACACCATCTTACCGGATCAATGGACCACGATTGTACCTTTGAGGGGTTGCCGTTGGAATTGCGAGGACACCTACAAAATTGCTTGGAAATTGTACAATTACGGTCATGAAGTTATTTCAGGTCCTGATGCCCCACATATGTCACTACCCAATTCCTCCAGCTATTTGGTGAAATCCAGGGAAGGTATTCCAGTAGAGGTTAAATTTACTTACAGACCGATTTAGTTATAATAACCTTTCTGACGCAGGTTTGTCAAACACTAAACAACTCCTTCATCAAATAACAGGTTAGTCTTGAGTAACCGATTATACCCGCATTTTAGCGGGTTTTTTTATTGAAATACCTTGAAATTAATGCATCTTAAGGCCAATGACCACTTTGAAAAAGATAACTAAACGATTTTCTAAAACCTACGCCACTCACCCACTTCAGCCGCTTGCTAAACAGACTTGCCACTTACTAAATCCAGGAATTTGGCCAATATGGAGCGGTTATGTTTGTAGTGTTATTAACAACCAAACACTAACAATTTAAAAACAATCATCATGAAAAATTCAGCATTATTTATCGTAGCATTAGTATTCACATTTTCATTTACTCAGGCGCAGAAGTGCAAATTTGAAAAGCAGGAAAATGATCCATTTGGCGGAGGCACTCTTTTACATTCACAAATAGTTTCCATGTTGTCACTTATGTCGGAATCACGTTTCGATATACAGGTGCAAAAATCCGGTGAGAATTATGGATTGTATGTTTATGCAAACATAACTTCTGCCGACCCATTAGCGTTTTCGGTTCAAAAAGGTCAGCAACTACTTTTTCTTTTGGAAAACAAGGATACAGTTCAAGTGCATTCCAAAGAAACAGTATTTGGAAAGCAACCAATTGTAAACGACGGAATGTCTAGCCTGGCAATGAAAAGCTATATCGGAAACATATATAACACTTATGAAATAAGCGCATCTCAACTTGAAAAAATTAAGGCAAGTCCGGTTCAGATCATTCGAATTTGTTTTACTGCTTCCGATGCCCGTGAATTAAAGGTAGATTATGAAAAGAAACTTTCTAAGTCAGGAAAAGAAAAACTACCACTGACTATAGATTGTGTATTGAGCAATTAAATTTCAATATTCATTGACTAAGCCATTAAGCATACTTCTTACAAAACTCTATTTATAAAAACATTTTTTTTATGAAAATTCAAATACTAGCTCCCGCACACCCTCATGAAACTGCTGTGCGGGAGCTGACGAAGAAGATATCAAAACATCTAAAGAATCGAATTAAACGAAATCTAATTAATGGGAACTATGTGATGTCATAATGATTAAAGGTCCCCCCTCACCTGCCCCTCATCACTCAAAAAATCCTCAAGAGCATATAGTTGGTAACCATCCATGTTTCCCTTCAGACTTATTCCGCCGTCGCCATAGCACTCATAGTTATCGAAGTTAAAGGGGACACGGATATCTACATTGTAAAAACCCGGGAAAATTTCTACCACAAAGCCATGGACCCATAACCATGCAAGATACATGAGCGGTTCATAAAACTCATTTTCATCTAAAAGCAATTGTATGGCTTCAGTATCAATCATTCCCTCATCAGCAAAATGACGCGCAATAAAACCTCCGGTTGGTCCTGCAAGAATTTTTTCGTAATTGAAATTGCCAGGAATATCCAACGGTTCTTCATCCGGTTTTTTTGTTGCAATTGTGCTGAGGGGAGAATTTCCGTAAGGGAAAATCATGTGATATCGGCGTTCGTTTTTCATCATCTTGAAATTTAGTTAAGAGTTTGTTTTTAGTTTTTTGATTTCGAATAATTCTAAATATTCTTTCTTTAGTAATTCATAGGAGTAAATAGAGAAACACATTTCCATTCTGCATACCTGCCACTTTTTAAAAGCCGCATAAATAATCGCCATACTTATTATAACACCGGCATATGACCAGGGACCGACCCTCAGAAGTGTGAACGTCACACTAATGATCAACAGCAGCAATCCTCCGATTAAGACCCTTTCCATATTTTCTTTAAAACGATAATTTTTTATTGTCTCTTCCTCCATTATGGTAATCGCTTCTTTGTAATTGTCCACGCTTGCACTGCCTTCTTTAAAAAATCGCATGATGTCAGATTAAATGATGTTATACATTTTATAAACGGGTTACTTTTAAAATTCTATCAAATAATAGTCAAATAATTTATTAACTAATTATTTATCAATAGCATACAATTTGAAAAGTATAAAAAAGGGGAGGCTAAAAATCTCCCCTTTTATATATCAGGCTTGAATAAGCTTTCTTGAATGCAGACCGGGCGCGGTTGACCCTGTTCGCTACATAATCTGCCGACTGCCCCAGCATAGTTGCAATTACCCTGTTGGGTTTGTCCTCTGCAAAGCGAAGTATCAAATAATGGACATCCTCAGCTTGCATCTTTGCAAAGCAAGAGCTGAGTATTGATTTATTGTCTGCAGAAAATATCCGCTTATCTGCATCATCCGTCCCTGCGATATCGAACTTGGATTCAACTGGCATATCATCTTCGTTGGAGTTGTTATTCTCCAACTGACTGAAGTAAACCGGTTTCTTCTTCCTAAAAGCATCTTTCATAAAATTCCTGAAAGAAGTCATAATATAGGCATCATCAACGATGACTTTTCTTCCATCAGACATATCCTCACAGAACTTCAGCAGGAAAGCACTGGCGATATCTTCTGCGTCAGCTTCAGAATGAGTGGTCTTTAAATAGAAACGGACAAGCACTTTAAAAAACTTTTTGTAGAGCGTTTCATGCAAACGGATGTTGAATTCATTTTTCATGTTCTTGTAGGTTTTTTAACTGTTAGACATCATTTTTTGAAAGGCATAGAATGCCCATCCCCCTCAGTTTGAGAGGCACACTTTTTTTATGATGTGTGATCCGTTAAAAAACCGTTCGCATGAAAACGGTTGAAGTGTAACAGCGCGTCTGCAGGGTTGCAGACGATAAAATTATTCCCGAATTTACTGAGCAAGAAATTTTTTGTGTTGATTTCATATTAACGGGGGTTAGGGTTAATAATACTCTATCTACAAAATGTGTTCTGGGAATCTTACAATAGATTTTATTTGGGGCCCATTTCCCGTAGTTAGTTGCATAATCAGAGGTTATTGGGCTCTTCATACTCAGTTACATTTTATTTTTGATTTTTGTTACAAACCGGTTTGTCGATCGTTGCTTTTATAATACGACTGACCTTTAAAATTATATCATCAGGACCTGAAATTTTTTAGCAAGGGTCCTAAACCTATATATTAAGGAGTTGGAAACCTTGCCCGGACTCGATGGGAAGGTGGTTAATGCAGGAAATGAAACAATAGAACTCAGGTATTATCAGCTCCGGCTAAGGAATGGGGAGATGAACAATACGTGGATCAGAAACGGTACTAAAAGACTAAGGTGGATGGAAGGGTGTGGAAAAGCAAGGAGAATTCCCTGGAGAGAGGAAGTGGATTTACTAAAGCAAACAATTCGTTCGGGCTGGACATTTATTGTTTTTTTAGAATGGGAATGCGAAAGTACAAAATTTTTCAATACGCCCGACAAAATGGTTAAAATATTTTTTTGGTATTTAAATGATAGAATTTTGCTTCCTTCCCGTTATTGAGGTAAGGCGCAATGAAGAACCAATGAGCTAAAATGAACCTTATAGCCTGAAAAAGAATTAAAAATGAAGAAAAATTCCTCTCTGAATTAAAAAACGACCCAATCTATTAGGTTAAGACGTATTAATTTTTTACAATTGTTAAAAATTTAGTGCTTGCTGCCAGTGGTTCCGGTATTATGATGATTTCCCTCATAATTTTCATTTCAACTTTCGAATTGATTAACAACGGAAGCCCCCTCGCCATTAATTAACATAGTACCGGGATGAACTCCCACAGATTGCGAAATGATTCTTTGATTTAGGAGAGAACCTTGGTGTTGAACCAACCCTAATTAATTAGTAACCAAACTTATTGATGACTAGAGATCTTAAAAACGCCAGATAGAATATGACAAGGAAGATTATGTTACAAGGCTTTAAACCCTTTATTATGCTATACAGCTCTAGCATATCAACAAGCAATGAATTTAAATCCATAGAGCTGATAATGAATTACATACAAACTAGTTTTAATGAATAATGACAGGTGAAATAAAAGCGAGGCTGCAAAATCAAAGCTTTTATCTATCTTTCCAAACAAGGATTTTATAATTCTAATATAGTGGAATGAAATTAATCATGACGATTACATAATTACAACTTCATCAGGAATTACACCTATTCAAATATGTTGGAAAATAAAGTATTAAAAGGAATATTATCATGACTAAGAATGAAGCGATAGAAAAAATTAAATCCGGAACATCATTAGCTGAGCTCGATCCGATATTTCGTAAGGATAAGGATGTAGTTTTAGCTGCTGTAAAACAATTTGGATCAGAATTAGAATACGCTGATGAATCTTTGAAAAATGATTGGGAAATCGCATTAACCTCTTTGGAGTCAGAAGGTGACTCAATGTACTTTATAAGTAAAGAATTGTGGGATAACGAGGATTTTGTTAATGAGGCTTTAAAAAAGTATGGTATTTTTTTAAGTTGGGCTTCTGATCGTTTGCGGAATGATAAATTATTTGTTTTAAAAGCTTTAAATCAGTTTGAAATTCCTGTTATTGCATTAGGTGAAAAATTACTTGACGATGAAGATGTATTTTTAAAAGCCTTTCTAAGTTATCATCCCGAAAGAGAGGACTTTCAATATGCAAGTTCAAATCTCAAGAAAAATCCAAAGGTAGTACTTGGGATTGTTTCCACTAATCCAGAAATTATTCACTATGTTGATAATTCTTTGTTTGAATCAGAAGAATTTGTCAAAAAATGTATAGAGTTGAATCCAGAAACCGCAGATTTTAATGAATCGCTATTATTTTATAAAAGAATTAAAAATGGCAACATAGACTTTGATTCTGTGAATGATGCTAACTGGAAAAAATATCATAGCGTATTTGCATTGGAAGTTGGGACATGGGAGCCAGATTTTTTCAATGATTTGGACTTTGAATTAATAATTGAAGCATTGGATAGAGGTGCCGGTATTGATGAGGGTACATTGTACAGCTACTTATTAAACAATGAAATATTAAATGAGGATGATTGTGTGATGGCTTTTCTTAAAAGACAAGGCATGCTAATAAAACTAATACCCGATAAACAGGATGATTTTGAAGCCGTCCTGGCAGCAGTAAAACATAATGGAATAGCATATCGATTTGTTTCTCCAGAACTAAGAAAAAACATGCAAATTGCTCAGGCAGCTTATCTAAGTGATCCAGATGCAAAAGATTATATTTCCCGTGAAGTGAAAAATTCTGATGAATGGAAGTCGTTTTTGGATAACCTCTAAATAAATTGCTTGAACCACTTGATGCTTTAAACCCACAGTATCTACCTTTTGACGACTCTATCTTAAATTATTGCTATAATAAATCAATTTAATTCCTCGGAATGGAAACCATTGCACTGATAATAATCATAGTTCTTTTGATAATTGTAATTATCCTGATTTTTGTATTCAGGAGTAAAGAAAATAGTGATTTGCCACAATTACTAAACAAAGTAAACGAATTACAAGCGGGGCTAATAAAAATTGAAGCCAATTTGAAAGACGACTTTAGAATAAACCGTGAAGAAAGTACTAGCACAGCAAAAACAAATCGAGAAGAGCTAAGCAAAACCATCATAGAATTCAGAAACGAGACGGCTGAAGCAATTAGACAAATGAGTAAACAAAATGTGGATACTCTTGAAAAACTCAATATAACGCTTGAACAAAGAGTTACTGCACTGATTGATAAAACTGAAAAGAGTTTCAAAACATTTTCAGATGCAAATACTACTCAATTAGAAAAAATTGAAAAACAAATTGAAACTAAACTTCAAACGCTGAACGATCAAGCTAAAACAGACAACAACCTAATCCGTGAAGCATTGGTAAAATCGTTTAAAGATTTTCAGGAAGCGTTCGATAAAAACGTTAAATCATTTAACGATTTGCAACGTGAGAAATTTGGTCAGCTTGAAACCAAACAAAATGAATTAGTTCAGGGAACAGAGAAGAAACTTGAAAGCATACGGGTAACAGTTGAAGAAAAGTTGGAGAAAACCTTGAGTGAACGATTAGGTCAAAGTTTTGAAACGGTAGGCAAACAATTAATTGAAGTGCAGAAAGGTTTGGGAGAAATGCAAACTCTTGCACAGGACGTTGGTGGTTTAAAAAAAGTGTTAAGTAATGTGAAAATGCGTGGTGGCTTTGGAGAAGTTCAATTGCACATGATGCTAGAAAGTATTCTAGCTCCTGAACAATACGAAGCCAATGTGGCAACAAAACAAGGCAGTAGTGAACGTGTAGAATATGCTGTAAAGTTTCCAAATAAAGAAGGTGAAAGAGATTTTGTTTGGTTACCCATCGATGCAAAGTTTCCAAAAGATGCCTATGAAAATTTACAAATAGCTTATGATTCGGGCGATATACAACTCATAGAAAACGCTCAAAAAGTTCTTGAAGCAGTTATTAAAAAAATGGCAAAAGATATATGCGATAAATATCTTGATTCCCCAAATACTACAAATTTTGGTATCATGTTTTTACCTTTCGAGGGCTTATTTGCAGAAGTAGTTCGCAAAGCAAGTTTGCTTGAGCAGGTACAACGTGAGTGTAACGTCGTTATTACCGGCCCCACGACACTGGCAGTAATTCTTAATAGCTTGCAAATGGGCTTCCGCACTTTAGCCATCCAAAAAAGAAGCGGTGAAGTTTGGAAAATTTTAAGTGCGGTTAAAAAAGAATTTAGTCAATTTGGTGGATTGCTTGATAAGGCACAAAAAAATATACAAACCGGTCTGAACCAATTAGATGATGTAGTTGGAACAAGGACAAGGGCGATACAAAGGCAGTTGAAAGGGGTAGAGATGTTAGAAGTAGTGGAAGATAAGGTTGATACGCCTGACAACCTAAATGGAAATTTATTGGAGGAGGGGTTTACTTCAGAATAGAATTAAAAATATTGTACAACCAATGTGATTTACCAGGGTTGATGATAGTATTAAAATGATGAGTGTTATTTTCTTGAAGAAATGGGAAAAAACTTCCCTTTTTTGCCAATGAAAACTTATGAATAAATGAAACTGCAAAACAACCAACTCATATTTTCAGCTACAGACCTTTCAGGTTATGTAAATTGTAAAAGCCTAACATTTTATAATAAGGAAGCTGCACTAGGTAAAAGGAAGAAACCTGTTTATTCAAACCCTTTAACACAGCTATTAATTGATAAGGGGATTGCTTTCGAAGATGCATACCTGGAAGAATTAGCGGCAGAAGGATTGAGAATTCTTAAAATCGACAAGGAGGATCGTGAGGCTGCTGAGAATACAGCTAAAGGGATGAAAGCTGGTTATGATATCATTTATCAGGCACGAGTGAAAATGGATTCATGGCAGGGTTGGGCTGATTTCTTGGTAAAAGTGGAAAATCCCTCCAGCCTTGGTGCCTGGTCTTATGAAGTGTTGGATACAAAATTAGCCACAGAAACAAAAGCCGGAACGATACTTCAGATAGCTTTGTATTCCGAAATGATTGCTCAAATTCAAGAAAAGCTACCTGAATTCATGCATGTCAAGACTCCTGAGAATAAACTTACATACCGGGTAGATGATTATATTGCTTATGTCAGGCTTATAAAAAATAGGTTTCTCGAGCTTGTAAAACTTGATGAAGAAATATATCCGGACGTAGCTATTCACTGTGATATTTGCAATTGGTGGGAAGAATGCAATAAAAGACGAAGAGAGGATGATCATCTTTCATTTATAGCTGGTATGAGTAACCTTCACATCAAAGAAGTTAGAGCCCAACAGATTAACACGCTGGCCCAAATGTCGGTTGTACCAATTCCCATTCCATTTAAGCCCTCTCGTGGTTCTTCTGAAACTTATATTAAGATCAGGGAACAGGCACGGCTTCAAAAACAAAGTCGTGAGGAAAATAAACCTGTTTATGAATTACTTCCCAGATATGAGGGACTTGGTCTACATAGGCTCCCCGATCCATCGGAGTGGGATATCTATCTTGATCTTGAAGGTGATCCCATGGTAGAACCATCGGGTAGAGAGTACATTATTGGTTGGTATCGCCAGGAAAAGTATTTTATTGAATGGGCTGAGACAGCCGAAAAGGAAAAGTTAGCTTTCGAGACATTTATGGATATCGCTGTAAAGATCAAGGCTGAGCATCCAGAAATGCATATATATCATTACGGGGCTTATGAGCCTTCTGCATTTAAAAGACTTATGTGCCGTTATGCAACCAAAGAAAATGAAATAGATGCTTTCTTAAGATCTGCCACATTTGTAGACCTGCATAGTATTGTAAAGCAATCACTTCGGGCTGGAGTAGAAAGATACTCACTTAAACACTTGGAAAAATATCATGGCTTTTTGCGAGAGATGGATCTACGTACACTTTCCCCGGTAAAAGCGAATTATGAATTTTTGCTGCAGTGCAATAAGCCAGAAGATGCGACTGAAGAAATGCGCAGTGTTATTCAATTATACAACCAGGATGATTGCATTTCCACCCATAGTCTCCATAAATGGCTTGAGAAAGAAAGAGCACATCTTATTGATGCTGGTGAAAATATACCCAGGCCTGTAATGTCCACAGGTGAAGCTTCCGATAATATAACTGATCATCAGCAAAGAATTTTACCATTATTTGAAAAACTAATGGAAGACATACCTCTTGAAGTAGCTGACCGGAATGCAAGTCAGCAAGGCAGGTTTATATTAGCACATATGCTTGATTGGTATCGTCGCGAGAAAAAAGCATTTTGGTGGGAGTACTTTCGGTTGCGTGAATTGCCCGATGAAGAATTGCTAGATGAAAAAAAAGCATTAACAGGCCTACAGTTCACGGGAGAAACAGAGATCGATAAAAAAAGTTTAATTTATACATATTCCTTTCCCTCACAGGAATGCGAAATACGAAAGGGACATACGGTGAAAGACCGGGACAATAAGGGTGCTGGTGTGGTGATAAGCATTGATCTTGCTCGGCAAATATTGCGGTTAAAAAAAGGCCCTTCACGAAAGGATCAACATCCATCAACCGTTTACTACATTGAGGACTTTTCCACGAGAGATAAAGAGGAATCTATTATTGAATTAGCACAATGGGTGGTTGAAAATAGGATTGATAACGTGGATCCTTCATACAGAGCCGGAAGAGATCTTTTGATGCGTACCCACCCCCGTACTCAAGCGCCGTTTTTAAATACAGATAATTCATTAGCCACAGCAATGGACTGGGCACTAAATCTCGATCATAGTATACTTCCCATACAGGGCCCGCCAGGAACAGGAAAAAGTTTTACAGCAAGCAAAATGATTCTGCAATTGGTCAAAGAAAAAAAGAAAATAGGAATAACTGCTCTCAGCCATAAAGTAATTACTAACCTTCTGCAGAAAATACATGAAATAGCTGTTTACGATGGAATAGACGTTAAGATCCTGCAGAAAAATAAAATTGAAGATGAACTTAGCTGGTCTGTTTCTGATGACAGCCAACAGGTAGCCAAATCAATTGCCGAATTCAACGTGATAGCAGGTACTAGCTTTATGTGGTGTTTGCCAGCGTTCCAAAATTCAGTTGATTATCTTTTCGTTGATGAGGCAGGTCAGTTATCTCTCATCGATACACTCGCTGTTTCCCGAGCCGCAACAAATATGGTACTGTTAGGTGATCCCCAACAACTCAAACAACCACAACAGGGCGTTCATCCCGATGGAACCGAAGTGTCGGCACTTGAACATGTTTTAAAGGATAAAAGAACAATTTCACAAGAGCAGGGAATTTTCCTTCCTACGACTTACAGGATGCATCCGTCAATTTGTGCGTTTGATTCAGAATTATTTTATGAAGGGAAACTTTACTCTACACCGGGCTTAGAAAACCAAAGGCTCGAAGGAAATACTCGGTTTAAAGGTTCGGGGCTTTTTCTGGAACCAGTACAACATTATGGTAATACCAGCCGATCAGCCGAAGAAGTGGAGACTATCAGCGCTATCGTTACCGATCTTTGTAAAGGCGATGTATATTGGAATAATAGTAATAATAAATCGACAATGGTGACCCGGGATCATTTAAGAATCATTGCGCCTTACAATGCACAGGTAAATGATTTAATAGAAAAAATTCCAGGAGTTGCTATTGGCACAGTTGATAAGTTCCAGGGGCAGGAAGCACCTGTGGTTATCTTTTCAATGACAACTTCTACACCACAGGACGCTCCTAGGGGTATGGAGTTTTTATACAGTCCGAATCGTTTTAATGTGGCAGTATCCAGGGCCAGATCCACCTTTATACTTGTTGCAAGCCCTGCACTATTGGATGCGGAATGCAAAAGCCCTGCGCAAATACGATTGGCTAATGCCTTTTGCAGGTATTGGGAAGTAGCTGGCGGGTTGAAATGAGCTCACAATAATTATTACAACTGAATTAAGAAAAACAACAAATATTACCTTAACACTATGAGCAATAAAATATTTTGGTTTGAACCTGATTTCAAAAGATTAGGTGACGGAGATAGAATAAAAGTTTGGTCAACCCATTTAAAAAACTTACAAATTTCAAACGAGAAAATTGAATTTGAGTTTGAATATGATGACTCTTATTTTTCCATACGTTTGGATCATGGTAATCCTGGGTTTTACAATGGTAAAATAATTTGTGATAATGAATCAATTGGAAATATTTCATGTCAACGTTTTAATAGCAACAGCAGATTAATTCTTGAAGGTAGCTATGATGTTCCTTCAGAAGGAAATTTTGGATGTTTTATAGAGATGGACTACACGCCATGATTTGAAGAGAATAAATATAAATATATAGTCTAAATCCAAAGTTGTTAAAAACAAATGAACTGGTAAGCAAGAAAGTTTTAGGCAAAACCAATACTTTTTAATTTGAAAATTTAACCATCCAGTTACTGTAAGATAACAAGCATAATCCTTAATAATCTTTGAATATTGTTATGTCAAACCAGAAATCACTAAACTTATCACATTCAGAACGCATTGTTTTACTAGCATGGATTCATATCATTTTGTTCAAATATGAAAAAGATGTGTTGTATGATGAAATGCTTCAATCACTGATACCAAAATTGGTTTCTGCAAAAATTAAAATAGAAGAGTGCTGGAAAAATTATGATGACGATTATAGTGTACTTCTTAATTATGAAGAAATATTATCCATAATGTACGTTTCAAATATTAAAAATTTCGATCCAGATGAAGATGATATTTCCCTCGAAACAATGCAATTTCTGATAACTATTCATATGAAAGCTAAATTTTCTTTTACAGGCTAAGAGGTTCCATCACCCACTCTCCAAACCGCATCGACCGTCAAAACGCCTTTGTTTTTTTATTCAGTGCAATGGTCTCGATGTATCCTAATGAATAAATTCCATAAGGTCGTTACGAGCGGTTTGATTGGAAACATTGAAACAAATTTTGATGTTTTCGAAACCTCCAAATGCCCTAATATATCCTAATATTTCAAAAAATTGGACATTTTAAGACTTCGTTCATGAAATCAGAATTTCAAGTTTAAAAACAAAGCAAACAAAAAGATTGAACATTCATTTATATACTACTCCACCGTCACAAAACTCACCTCATTCCCATACACCGTCCCCTTTTCATTAGTAGCATATGCCCTCAGATAATACGTGTAGCCCGGCAACATTCCTGAAAAGACACATTCGTATTTACCGCTTCCTCCACCGGCTGAAATTCTCATAAATGAGAGCGAGGGGTTGCCACTGAAATTATAGCAGACACCTTTTTCATAAACTTCCCCGGCACCCTGAGAAATGACTTCGCCATAAAAAACTGCTCCGTTGGAGTAAACATCTTCAACGGAACCATCGGTTATTTGAGGGTAACCTGTACCGGCGGTTTCACCATTTTCATCGAATGGATTGGTGCGCTCGAGAGAGGGTTTCTCACAGGATAAAAATAGGATGGCGAGTAATATGGTGATGGAAATTTGTTGTGTTAGAGATTTCATGATGATTATTTTTACCAGCGTTATTTTTTTACATGAATTTGTTTCCATTTATTCACCCAAACATCACCCGCCTTCACGGTTGGGCGCTGTTCCCTGTACCCTTGTTTTACAGATGCGTAAGCTACCCTGCTTTCAACTTTTTCAAATACATCACCCCAGGTACTAGTTGGCGGACTTTGTTTTATTTCTTCAAGAAGGTAGTACGTAAATAGTCCGTGCTTTTTTGATTGTAATGGAAATGCAGGCTGGTCGATTTGTGAAGCGGCAAAGAGCAGTACATTGGCAGGGATAGAATTTTTCACTGGCACATATTTAATTCCTCGTTGCGCCAACAAAACCGCCCCGCCCCGCCCCTCACCGGTAAAGCAGGCGTCAGTGAAAGCCATAACAGTTGCGTCATCAGCGGAGGCGAATTTTTCAAGGATTACCCGGAGAGAAACCGGTCCGCTTGTAAGTTGCGGATCGGCATCAACAGGTAATAGCCCGCTCTCTCCTGTTTCTCCGCAAGGATACCCGTGACCTGAATAATAAAATATTAACTCAGGATTTCCTGGAGCATTTTTAAGAATTAGGTATTGGCGTTCAATAAGTGCATTCATCACACCTGTAGTAATGTTTAACCGGAAAATTATATTCTCCTCTGGAATTCCTAATGTGGTGGCAGCATATTTTCTAAATATACATGCATCATTTTCTGCAAAATCAACATTACTGGGACCCATTCCATGCACTGAGTAATTTTCGTTCCCGATTATTAATGCATAACGGTTAGAGTATGTGTTTTTATTTTTTGGAATGTCTTGTTCAAGTTCATCTTCATATGCGGAGTGTGATTCGGCATTTTCCATGAAAGAGTTACTTTTTTCAGTAATGCCTGTAGGAATATTTCCTATTCGAACATGCAAATATTCTGAATGGTAGGTTTGTGCTAATACTGAGGAATGCATAAGCAACCAGCATGTAATGAGGCCGCTTATAAACTTTAGAAATAGCTTAATCTCTTTCATCGCCATATTCAATGCGCTTTTTAAAGTTAGAATTTATAAACAAGTGTTGCCTTTGTAAGGCCCGGAGTGAACGATAATGTTCCTTTCGATGATACATTGTGGACGTCTCTCCTGTTGGCACTTCCTTTTGCGGCGACTCTTATAACATCCATTACCCAAATAGTTGCTGCAATGCCGGTCATTAACTTTGCATTGTCGGCATAATAAACTGCCTTTTCATAGTTGCTGTTTATCTCATATTGTTGCACGGAAGTCTGGTATGCCTGATAATAATTTTCTGATTCCTGATGACAGTACCAGGCAAGTCCGGCACTTCCTAAAAATAACAGAGTGATGTAAGCAGGTTTGATAATTGGTTTTTCATCACCATTAACAAACACATCACCCAACCCAGGCATCAGCGCCGACAACAATGCATTTCCCGGTCCGCCTGTAGTTGCCTGGTTGTGTTCTTGTTGGGTGATAGCGAAAGTGGCTGAAACGTTCGCCCTAATTTCAGCATCAATGAATTGCCGGTCGTTGAGTACCTGCCAGGTGATTATTTTACCTCTTCCCGGTTTCACGTTTTTTACGTCTCCGGAGATAGTCTGCGGAATTATTTTTTCGCTGGATATTTTATCTGTAAATACTACAGTAACATCCATTCGCAAATGCTCCGGTCCTGAAAGGTCGTAAGTGACTTCAATGGCATTTTTTATACAACGAATTTCAACATTAGAAATTTGCTGTGCCATAATAGTCTGGCACAGCAATATTTCAATCAACATACATATCAGGACAATCAGCTTCATCAGATGCTTATTTTATTACGGTAACACTTATTGTTTCCAGTGCCAGCAATTCATCACCTAATACTAACTTCAATAACCATTGGCGGAAGTCTTCGCTATCACACACACTTTTATTTGACATACCAGCAGGCATTACAGTCTTAGTTTCCATCAACAAAAACCGGAAAATGTGTTGCGATGAAGTAGCCCCTTCCGATAGTGTAAACTTCATATTTGCCTTAGCTGTTAGAGAGTTAGGGTCAGGAAAAATAAGAGACGAATCAGCATTTACCAAGAAAGTTGACACACTATGTTCATTACCAATTCCGTAAACCTTCTGCTCAACATTATCTTCAACAAACACCAGCAGAAAACCTTCAGTTGTAGATTGGAAGAATATATGAAATTCACTGTTTTCTGTGTAGACAAATGCATCACAGTCTGTTTCGGGACAGGAGAGAATTGCGGCATGTACCTTGGTTCTTTTATTCAGGGAGGGAACGGCATAGCCTTTTACATTTACCTTAATACCGGATTTTCCATCTTCCGCAGTGAAGGTAACAAATTCAGGATTTTCAATATCACAAAGCCATATCCCTCGTGATTGTGATTCCGTAGCAGACCAGAATTTTTCATCTGTTGCTGTGCCTGACGATTCTGAAGATATCATGTTCTCTATGTGCATCACTGATGTGCCGTATTTGTTTTGTAACGCTATTGATTTTGCTTTGGTAATCAAATCTTCCTTCAATTGAAGAATTGAAATCGCATCATTTACCGTAAGTTCAAATTCTCCTGTCACCACATCCGGTTTTTGTGCCAGCATGATTTCAGACATCATGCAACAGACAAAGCCCAGGATTATGAAATGCGATTTCAAATTCATCAATGATTTACAGTGTTAACTTCAGGAGTCTCCAGCTTATTCATTTCTGTTTCAAAGATTTTGCGGAAGCGCTCTTCCTCAAAATCCTGACGAAGCCTTTCATTCCGCGTGATTCTGTTTACCGATTTATTCAGCAACTCATCAGCTGCCATTTCCAGAGCAACATAATACGTGTAGCGTCCCGATTCTTTATCTCTGAAAACCGTTTCACCAATAATTCTGGTATTGGTTAACTGCTCTTTTATTACCAGTTCTGTTATGGCGTTATACTTATCGTTTAACTCATTTTTAACATCTATTTTTCTTTCATTAACATAATTGTACATAACAGATTTCACCAAAACATTGGCAGTTTGAGCAATTCCGGCTTGTGATTTCATCAACGCTCTCGACTTAGCAGTAGAAAGGTCGCTGCTTTCATGCATCTGTACGAAACGCAGGAATTCGCTGTTGGTCCGGTAGTCCTTATCACTATAAGGGAGCTCAATTTTTTCAAGATGGTCCACTTTCGCAATTTCTTTGGTTTTACTACATGCAACTACCACCAGTGTGATTAAAATTATCCATACCGGAGCAGAGCCGGCCATACGTCTTGTGCTATTCTGTTTCATAGATTTTAGGATTTTAGTTTGTATATTAGTTATTACGATGAGGAGAATAAATTCTATCAGTCCGGTGAATAATAATTTTAAAGTTCCCCGCTTACTTCTGTGGCTATTTTCAAAGAAAAAATTTCAATACTGTAAATCCAATCATTATCTCGTCGGGGAAATTCGGTTAACAACATAAAATCACTTGCATTTAAATCATAAGGCCTTGGAACTAGGAAGAAAATTCCTAATTCAATCCCCCGTTTAATTAGTATCGCTTTCCTCTCAAATAATTGGGTGGAAAATTCCTGCCGTGATACCATTACATGCTTATTTGCTTTTGAACCTGATATTAGAATCTTTAAATCCTCAAGAGTGACAAAGTGTTGTTGCTGTTCATGGAAAAAGGATATAAAATAGCTGCAGTTGTAATGACATTTCTGTATGATACTTTCAGGAAGAAATAGTTGCAAACGGAAAACCAATTCACAGATACTTTCTTTATCATATGGATTAATAATTCCCACTGCTGTGCTGAGCATGCGAAGTGCTTTTTGTTTTATTGCATTTTGAGTTTGTGTAGCGGGATCCTTTTTCATAGTAGATTTTTAAAATGGTTTAATTAAGCCCTCAGTACGTTGCCGGTAGATCTATTGCTGCCACCATTCCTTTTCGTTGAGCCCCTTAACATAAAGTGTGGTGCCTTTAAAGTGTTCAATGATTTCACCGAAGTTGGGAATATCAAAAGCCGGCAGGTAGCACTTAGAAAGTGTATTTGTTAAAAGGTATAAGAGTGCCATTGTCGCCAGTTCATTATCCGTGCCAGTCCCCAATTCATAAATAATCGACACTGTATTGCCTGCTGTATCCATTACAGGTTTAAAAGAAAAAAACTCTTGGGATTTTTGTTGAGATAAAAACAAATACATGAAAATGGTCTTATTTTCATTGGTTATAGGGTGGATAATATTGAAGTTGTGAAAAGTTCCCACAATATTTATATTTTCTTTTTGGTCCGGGCAGACTGTTATCACTTTTGATTTGGAGCGTTGGAGCACCGGAGTTTGATAATGATTAATGAACATGTTTTCGGGGGATTTAAATAGATAACGGATCAGCAAATATTTTCTATCAACACCATATCATATTTTTTAACTTTTCTGAAGCTTATAGTATATAGAGTTAAAGCATCCTCAAAATTTGGATGATGAAGTATGCCTATGAAGAATATAGCTGGATTGAATCAAATTGATCGGCTAATTATTAAATCAACTACCATCATCGACTACTGTTTCCAAAACCCATCACATACTTCCTGTTACCACCCACGGAGCGACTTTTTTCATCCACGCAAAGCTGAACTACGAAATCATAACCGGGTTTGGCTCCATTGAGTAGTTCTTCAGTCACGAGTTTACGGTGTATGTTGTCTACCTGGCCGCCTGAGAGTTCAAAGCGTGCGGATAGTTCCAGAGCTTGGGCAACAGATAATTCAGGAATTCGCTCTTTCATGATTTCAGCCCGGACATTCACATCTGGTTGCGACAATTTAATTTTGTATAAGAACCTTCGTTCAAAAGCAGGGTCGGGGTGAGTTTCGAGATTGGTAGTGCAGAACATGATACCCTCGAAACGTTCCAATTCATCAAGCAAAATATTCTGCATTGAATTGTTCATCTGGTCTACGGCATCCTTTACTGAGGTGCGGCGACCTATCAATGCATCTGCTTCGTTGATAAACAGAATGGGTGCGAGACCGGGCTTTTTCAGACTTTCACGATACTCATCAAAAATCCGGCGGGTGTGCTTTTCTGATTCACCAATAAATTTATCCCTGATGGTACTAATATCAATTTTAAACAGGTCCCTTCCAGTGGCTTTGGCCATCTGCAACACCGATTCGGTTTTACCTGTTCCGGGAGGGCCATAAAGCAACACGGCAAAGCCCTGTGGCATTCCTTTACTTTTTAGTTGCGATTGAATGGTTTTAAATTTATCATCCTGTAGTAAATGGAAGAGACGTTGCATGTCCGTTTCCTCACCGGGGTTGTAAAATAATTTGCGCTCAGGGATATTTATGTAGGAGATAATTCCTGCCAAATCTGAATGGAAGGCCATCACCGGCAACACGGACTTATCGCTACCATAAATTTTGTCGAGACCCATTTCGGTGAAGTTTATGATATCTCCTACCTTAAATTGCCCATCTTCTGTTTTTATCAAACCGTGTAACATCAAAGTTGCGTAGCCAAATTGAAACCTCTTTTTGACCAACATTCGTTTTGAAGGAGATTTATAAACATTGTTAAGGAAATAATTTAGTTGGAAGCTATCGCCCTCGATGGTGCAGCAATATAATCCGGCCAGTACTACCAATTCTTCGTCGGGTAATTTCAGTTCACTGATGATTTTCGCAACGGGCAGCTGTTGATTTGCTTCCAACAGTTGTTTGAGATAAAAAGTAAATAAATTCAGGTCGATATACTCTTCGTTTAACTTTTTAAAGTGACCTTCCATATGCTCTGCTAATCCAAAGATGTCGCATTTGAGATTTGTTACGGTCACCGGCTTATTATTGAAGATGTCTTTTTGGATATCGGAGCCAATAAAATATTTAGGCTTACTCCTCTGATAAGGAGACATCAACACCAGACCTTTTTCAGAGAGCTCCCTGATGCAATTTTGGAGTCTGTCGTAATCAGGCAAGCGAATTTGTAAGGAGTTGGCAATATCCTTCATAGAAGATTCGCCATCCTCAAGATATTGTGAAAAAATAACGGCAAACACCCCCGCAGCTTCCCACGAAATGTTCAAACGCTTCGCCAACTCCTGAAGCACCTTCACCTTTTTAGATTTGTTGTTATCATCAAATATTCCAACAGCCACATCCGGCTCCGGCTTATTCGCCTCATAAATAAGTGAAAGCAGCTTATTACGCAACACCCGCTTCTTACCGGGAACGAGTTTTTGGATTTCTTTCATGATAGATTAACGAATGGGGGGAGGGATTCTATCAGGAGGGGGGCGATTCGGAACTTTTTGCATGCTAACTTTGTCAGAAAAGGAACTATCCTTATCAGAACAGTGATTCAGAAATTCTGCTATTAACCAGGACAATTTTTAGAACCATATAAGCAGGACTGCACATATAGGAATTATAAGCATGTCCGATTTCTTTACACCACACCTAGGGTTAAGAAAATTTAAACTCAAACCAATTCCTATTGCAGCTTAACGATTTAAAATATGCGACAAGGCAATAATTCTCATATTAGTTTTACTAATACCGAGCAGACCTTTATTAGACATCGGATTGTGATAAAAGTTCTTTAATACATTTTTTATTATTCAAGAGGCCCTTCATTCATCACAATCTTATACGCTTCCTCAAATGAACTTCCTGTTTTCATGAGGTGTTTTATTTTTTGACCGGTACATTCAAAATTATATTTGTTTTCGTTTTTTAGAAAGACATAACAAAACTTTATCATTGAGAATTTATCGTCTCGGAGTTCAAGAGCTAATCCGGATTTCGACCGTGCGGCAAAATTTGTAACTTTCCATGGAAACTGCCCATCATTGAAAATGAGCACCGGGTTGCCGGTCAGACAAAGTATACAGGTATCAAAAACTACCGATTGGATATTGGACCCTTTTAGTTTATCGGCAAACCATTCCATGAATGTATCCTTATCGGTATCGGGTATAATTAAATCTTCATGTACTATTTCGAACCGCCCATCAGGATGTAATAGCGAGCCTATTGATATCAAATCTTTTTTGATTACGGCATCTGCAAATATTTTTACCATATTACTGATTGTTAATGCAGTCTTGTTCATTTTAGTTTTACGGTTTAATTATTATCTATCTTGCTTACATTCTCTTTTTGTTCAAGCAACTGTGAAATGACAAATACCGGGTTATCGCCACTTTGAATCATAGATTTGAATGCCCAAATGCAATCCGTTGTGATATTAAAATGGACTTCAAAATCATGTTCTATCTTATCTGGGGAAATCAAATAAGTTAACAAATTTCCTTCGTAAATGAATTCGACAAAATTCCCTTCAGTGGAGGCACTCACCCGCCCGTGTTTTAATATAGCATTAAAATGTGCTGCCAAAACGAGAACGTCGCTAGTACGATCAATATCAAATGCACTTAATATAAGTCCCCGGAATATCAGTTTATCATCCGTTATATTGCATTTAAACATGAGTGAACCTGACAACTTGGTTTCAAAATGAATATCCACAACTTTTTCATTTTCATATTGTCCGAAGCGAAAGCCATTAGTTTTGAAAAAGCGGAGCATATCATTCCATACATGTTCCACACAATTATTGATGGTAAATAACCGGTAAATCTGTCTACTTTTTTTGAAGAAGTAATTACTTTTCATTTTTTTATATGTTATTTTTTTCTAAATCCATTCCATATAAAATCTTCTCCAGAAGATATGTTGCCAGCTCATCAGGATTTTTACCGGAGTACTTAAAATCATGTCTGGAACGAATAATATGGCCGGCATCATCATTGCTCAAGCCCCCCACCTTAGTTAAATATTGCCTGAATGCAGTATGTATTTTTCCTTCAGCTACATCATAGCCGTATTTTAGAAAATGAATCAGCATTCCCCGGATAGCCAGGTCATAACGGGATTTAAAATTCCTCTTACTGGCAAGCCTCATGGCTGAAATTTGCTCTTCTTCAATTCTAGTAAGTGGTGACAGGGAGATTACAAGAACGTCTGTCGATACAAGTGCAGGAATCTTCAACCCGGTTTTGTTATTCATGGCTGATTTTTTTAACCACAACCCGTACTTTGCCAGCTGGCAATTCAATAAGTTTCTCTTCACCCGTTCTCATTTTATACAATGCTTCTCCGATTGGTGAATCATAGCTGATCTTACCATTCCCTGTGTCGGATTCACCGGCCCCAACAATTGTCAATATTTGTATTCGCTCTAGTCCGGTTACCAGATTTATGAAATGGAATTCGACCCGGCTTCCGAGCTGAACGCTATCATTATTTGAGTCGGGTAATTGTGCTATTACCGCGTTTGAAACCCGGTTTTTTAGCGCTACAATATCATTAACCAGTTGATCTTCCTGTTGTCCTATTTGAATCCAGCCGGGGTTATCATGCCACCCATCACCGCTTACATTGTATGCATGAGCTTTTTCTTCCCGGGTTCTCTTTAAGAGTTCGATTTTCTCCTCCAGTTTTTGATTCAGTCTTTCGAGACCATCTTTTGTGATCAGATTTTTCATTTTTGTTTATAGTATTTAATTATATTTTTAATTTCTTCATTTAGCCCTTCAAAATCACCCTTGCATTTCAGCTCAACTACTTCGCACTTTCCAATTATTTTGGAATAGATACGGCCTTTCAGCAATTCTTCATAAGTATCGGAAGCTGATTCCAGGAGGGTTATGGTTTCATCATCCGGCCTGAGCCTGATCTTATTTCTTTTTACGATGTGTTTGATGGCTTCATCAGCTTTTAAGTTTAGCCATATTATCACATCAGGTTGTATTATATTTTTATATTGCCCGCTCACCCTTTTTACGGTGTACCACGGATCACCCCATTTATTCCACCTGGTTACATATGCAGTTATTACACTTCGATCCCCGATAATCATTTCCGCACGCTTATCCACTTTTAATTGGTTGAACACGGCCCGACGAATGAAAAGCCTTTCGAGGAACAAATCATCTGAACGAAGCGCGGTCAGTTTTGCATGTGCTTCTTCAAGCAAATCCGGTACCGTTATGGGTTTAGTAATCCCAAAAACACTGACGCCTCCTTTAAGAATGGATTTGTCAGTCACAACTTGTTCAACAAGTGTTGACTTACCCGTTCCTTTTATACCTTCAATGCATATATTCTTTTTCATAATTTAATTTCAGTTGTTCATCGGATATATTTTCTCCGCCAGGATCCGCAACATAGCAGAGAGTGCTTCTTTGGAATACTTTTTTGGTTTTTTTTCACTGCTGGTAATCGGGCGTTTGGCAAACAGATTACATTTTCTTCTTATTGGTTTACCGGTCAGGATGGCTGTTATGGATTCGTCACCTAGTGAGTTTGTAATCCTATGCAGTTCATGCGTGTCCATAAAATAGTTGTCACCGGGATGATATATTCTTTCTTCACAAATTTTTAAATATGCTGATCCTATTAAATCTGTACCATAGGATCCGTTATTCTTATTGGAATCATACCTGTAGTGAAGTAGTTTTTCGGATATTTTCTCATCCCCGGTAGTGGTAAACATGGACATATGAAGTCTTCCATACAACACTCCCGAAGCAAATGGCCAGCGATGGTCGTGTATGTTCTCCATAGGAATTTTGGCAGATGAACCAAAGTGATGCAAACGGAATTTAAACAGAGTTCCTTCCAGCAAAACGATTTTATGAAAACCATTTTCATGGTAATACGATTCTTCCAAAACCTTGTTAAACCAATTTTCATTTCGCAAAATGGTTTCAATGAGAAGCCGTAACCTGAACGGGCTGGTTATTTCTGCATGTGCAGCTGCCAATAGGTGGTTATCCCCCATATCCGATATTTTATTTAGAAGTGCAACTAGTCTATCAGGGCGAGTATACAATGCAGAATCTTTCAAGTCATTAAAGGTTGGTAGTTGTGTATTCATGAATCTGTCCATTGATAAGTGTGAATGCAAATTTTGGAGTCAACCAGTCAGCCTATTTGAGGAGTTGTTAATATTTATTAATTGACCTTCTCACTAGCTATTTGTCTCTCAATAGACCATGATCATGCCAGTTATAAAAAACTAAATTCTAAATAATTGAATATCAGTACTTAAATATTAATTTAAGGCGGATTGATACCGTAATTAATGTTATATTTGATATCAAAAATTATAAAATATAATTCATGAAAACACTTATCACATGGGTAGGATTCAGGGAGGATTTCAAACAATCGGGTACATCCTTAGGCGTGAATGAGAATGGCTTTACACATTCAATACATCATGACATTGTTGAGAAGTATGGATTCACCAGGCATGTGATTTTATTCTCAGCAGATCAGTCAGGAGTTATCAAGAAAGAACTGGAAACAAAAAAGCGGATACTTCATGAGTATCTGAAAAAACGTTTTCCATTACACGAGGTTGAGTGTGTGACTATCGGCATTGACAAAGAGTACCTTCAGGATTTTCCAACCATCGAAAGTGCCTTCAGGAGTTTTATTCAGTCATTCCCTATGGATGAGGAGCTATATGTTATTGCCGGTACAGGCCCTACAGCTGTGGGAATGGCCTGGTCAACACTACATATGGCAATGGATGGCCGGTTCAAATTATATCTGCTTCAGTTAGCTGAGTACACCCCAAAGAAGGAATCGGCCATGCTGGTTGAGGTTCGTCCATATATCAGTGAAATACTAGACCACAAGCTGATGGAGTTTCATATTGGTGAAAATCTGCCGGATGAAATCTACAAAGACGAAATTGTAATCCGGGAATATTCCAGGGCGGAACAGCTCGCCAAGGCCCCGGATATTAATATTTTGATATTGGGAGAAACCGGGTCCGGGAAAGACGTGCTTGCCAACTTTATTAAAGACAATTCTCCACTGAAAAACAAAACATTTAAAGCCATTAACTGCGCTTCATTACCGGATGAGTTACTTTACAGTGAATTGTTTGGACATGAAAAAGGAGCATTTACAGGTGCCATAAATATGCGAATCGGACTGTTTGAAGAATGCCAGGAGGGCACCCTCTTTATGGATGAAATCGGGGACATTTCCAAGTTCATGCAACAAAGCCTGCTCAGGGCGATTGAAAACAGGGAAGTTAAAAGAGCGGGAAGTAACGATATCAAAAAAATTAAACCTGTCAGGATTATAGCTGCGACAAATCAAAACCTCTACCAAAAATGTCAATCAGGTGATTTTCGGTTTGATCTCTATTATCGTTTATGCACGGCTGAAATTGAACTAAAACCATTCCGTAACAGAATGCTGCCTGAGAGAAAAGCCATTCTGAATCATTTCATAACAGTACTGGAGAAAAAATGGGGGCGCAAGTTGAAACTATCTGCCCCTGCTAAAAAAATATTGGAACAGTATGAATTCAAGGGTAATTTCAGGGAGATTTACAATACTATAAACGGTTTGATGGGCTTAGGAAACATCGCAATAAAAGAAGTTGATCTTCCCGGACGGTTTCATGATACGGAAGCATTGCTCGACGAAAATTATGAAGTAATCTTAAAAAAACATTGCATCAAAATATTTAAAAAATACAACAATGACCTTGCCGCCACATGCCGGGCCCTGGGGTACAGGAACCAGACACAATTGAGGGATAAATTTATCAAATGGGGGATTATTAAATCTTAAGACGTGTCTATGCTGATTTCCGGATCATCAAATCAAAAGGATCTACCCCCTAAACAGCATTTCAAAAGCTCAAGATTAATTTACAATGTGTTTTGAGGATAAATAAAAATTCAATCGGCACTCGTTGCAATTTAAAGTGTAGGATGATGTGGCTTGGCTAAATCCAAAATAATATAATTATATTATGCGGTCAAATTTTTGGATTTGACAGAAAGATAATATTCAATAATTCTTTCCAAAGCAAATAGCGCAATTACAACATCCTGTTTGTTCATCTCTTTAATAGTATTGCCTTCAATTCGACTTTCATGTGCATAGGAGTTACCAAAAATACGAAGCATATGAAAGTAATTGATCATCCAGGGAGGACCATCCTGGGTTTTTAAAAGCAATATTTTTTTGGAAAGGTCTATTGGTTGACCTTGCGGGCCTAAAAGAGAATTTAATATTTGCTCACATATTTTTCTACTAATGATCGCGAGATTAAGCGAATTAATTTCTGCATCATCCAGGATCGTAACAAGTTCTTTATAAGAAGTTGAAGTGAACACATCTGGGTTTTCTTCAAGAATTTGTTTTATGTTGCCCGTAACCAGGTTTATTACCTGATTCTTGCGAAAAACACTCACGCTCCTCTTCAAAAGCAAATTCATACCTTTATTTAATAAATCGGCTTGTTCCTCAGTAAATGCAACCAGATAAAATTCTTCTATAGTTAGAGATGACTTTAGCAAATGTTCTGCTTTTTTTAACAAAATGCCTAAAATTTCTTTTGGATCGAAATTTTGTAACCCAGTCCCGATAAGAGGCATCATGATGCTTTTTATTTTTAGCCCTTTAATTTCAGCGATATACAAAGAAATTAGTATCGAATCTAAAAGGGTGTTCATCGTTTTCCCTGTCCCCATCATTTCCTGACATAGAATGTATTTAATGCAAGAATCATTGGGGGGTTGAACAATAAATGAACTGTGGGCTATTCTTAAGTCTATAAGAGGTGTTTTAGACAATGACAATAAATTAATACCTCTGTTGGTGAGTAAAGAACCAATAAGAGTATTCGGAATTGGCAAATAATTATTGGCAAATGAAGATAAACATAACAGGTCTACAGGAAAATCTAAAGTGGAAATATCTCCCTTAACTAGTTTGAAAACTCTGTTTCCGAAAGCAGTTTTTAATTCAAGCAGATTGATTAATTCCATAAGTATAATTTTTTAATATCTCTTGAAACCTTTATAAATTATCTTGCGAATATTCTCAAGTCATTGGCAATACGTTTAAAAGGGGATAGGTAAACATTCATAATTTTTCAGATCGCTAATGCCCCCAAGCACCCAATCCAGTCCCTGCTTGTAGCATTGTTCGTCTATTCTTTCAAGGGAATTTATTTGTTGTGCCGCATTATTGCTTTGTGAATGCACCAACCTGCTGGCACCGTCTTCACAATTCTTCCAAAACCACATGAAAACACTTTCGAGTCCTATCTCATTTAATCCCCGATAAATTTTTAAAATGTATTCATCCGGGTCATTCATAAGAATACTTGAATATTCCTTGCGTAATTCTATAAAAATAGATTCTTCCCAATCGCTAAAATTTTTATCTTCATGCCAGGCGGTTTGTATGCATAATTCATAATAGATAAAAGCGAAAAGGGAGATGGAACACCTGATTTGCATTTCTTCCCTATCAGAATGGAAATTAAAGAAACCGGTTTTTTCAAAGTGTGGGAATATTAACTTGAACCAATCCATGGCTTTGTTATCAGGCCAAAAAATAAAGTAGTCTTTAGCAATATCCATTACTTCATTGATTTCTAGAATCCTCTTGTTCTTCATAATTGAATGGTTATTTTGTCAAATCAAGTATGTAATTGCTTAAGTTTTTTTGCCAAAGTTTAATGTCAGATTCGGGTTGAATAGTAATAACGGAACAAATCTTTTGCGAAAGACTCTTACCAGTACTTAACCATTGCAAGAAATAGGGATTCAAAGGTGTTTGGAAGCATGAGGCCATTATTTTGAAGCCATTATCAAACAACTTTAAATATTGCGTACCGATAATAACTCAAGCTTTATTTAAGTTCATTCCATTCTTGCAAATTCTCAGGATAAGCAATATAATCATTACCCATATATGACTTTAAAACCAATCCTTTAGAAATTCCAATGGGGGTGATTTTGTCGCCATCTATGAGCCCTTTTTGTTGCAAAAAACTGGTTATTTCTTTTGATGATATATTGTGATTCTTAGCCAGTTGTGAAACTGAAAGTAGTTTAACTTTATCAGTTGGGTTTGAATCGGAATTCTTAGAATCCGAAGTCACCTTGTTAGTGGATGGAATTGCAGAAATGGGCAACTCAAAGTTATCAATGACTATATTAAACCCATTTAGTTTTTTTTGGCCAATCAATCCCCCCAAGCCACTTTTGTCAATTATGTTAGGCTGAGTTTTGTATATAAGTTCAGAATTTTCAAAAATAGTTTTAAACTTTTCAATGGGATTAACATCTTTACTCATACCTAATACATCGTGATTAACTTTATCAACCCCCTTGGACACAAGGTCTCCAGTTACATTGAATGCTTTGCCTACAATTCCAGTCATCGCATACTCGCACCGAACACCTACTTCAATGTTATTTGCAATGGAATAATTATACAAATTAAGACTTGTAATTATATATTCATAATCATTTTGATAGTATTTAGCATGTAGTGGTTTGACCCCCTAATTCTGGGACAATTTTATCGGGTTCTAAATTAATACAATTATTTCACTTTTATTTACATCGCAAGATGCGACTGACGACGATGGATAAACCGGTGTTGCAGCGTAGTTGGCGGAGGAAGCAATTTCTCCGCCTTTGTTTTTTAAATCGGTGCGCTTTTCGCGATTGATTTTTTTTGCAAGATGCTCCTTCTGACTCAGAATGCCCGGTATTTCATAGATCGGATATTTCAATTTTATTTTCACTTTCTTTTTTTCGTCCTGGCAGGCCATTACAAGGTCGTTGTTCCATGCTTTGGTAAATATTGCTGGTGGTAATCCCTTGGTACCAGTGTGCGTACGTTTATTATTGTACATATAATAAAACCTTTGAAGTCGATTTTCCAGTTCCAAAATGTCAAAGTATTCCTTGTCAATACTTGCACTTAATATGCTATGAAAACTTTCTATGTGTCCGTTTTCTTGTGGTGTATACGGATGAGTAAACACTTGATTGAGCCCATTGAGTTCAAAATATTCCTGTACTGTTTTTGCTGCAAATTGGGGTCCTCCATCATTGCGAACTTCAATTCGTATTTCTCTTGAAGCCATTCCAGCAGGTTCCAGATGATGTAATATTACGTAGTCCCATATCAACTTCACTTCTTGGGATGTAATGCTGAAGCCGACTATCCAGGCCAAAGTTTCTCGTGTAAAGGTATCCAACACAGTAAGTATATATGCACTCCTTCTGTCGCGTACTATCCAAACTTGCTTTATGTCCATTTCCAGTACCACCAATGGCTCTAAAGGTGTAACAATTCGATACCTGGCATAAGCCTTCTTTGCTTGCTTTCGTCCTTTTTTGGTCAAACCATTTTCTTTCATCAACCGTGCAACTTTCTTCTTATTAATAATGTAACCCATCAATTGCAGTTGTGCGGTCATCCGTCTTGTGCCACATCTTAAATCCGGATCAGTATCAATCCTTATCATATCCTCAATAACAAATTTATTCTCCACCAAAATTTCACACCCTTTGTCCTTTTTCTTTGTGTGTGTGCTTTTCGGGCGACCCTGCTTTTTAGAACTAGCTGGCTGATGATAATATTGATGCTTGGTTAACGAGGCGATTTGAAGTGCCGTGTCTCTTGTCATACCTGCTGCCTGGTATTTCAATGCGATCGCTTTCCTTTCGGAAGCGCATACTTTTTTTTCAAAAGTTCGTCTTTCATACGTGATTCCAATTGCTGATCTGCAACTAGATTCCGCAAAGCATCATTCTCCTTTTGAAGTCGGCGAATCTCCTTTAAATGCTCCTTGGTCATACCATGTTGCAGACCGCTTTCCCCCATTTCTTTGAGCTTTGCTACCCATTGGTAGTAACTCGCAGGATAGATCCCATACTTTGTGCAAGTGATTGATAATCCGCTTTTTCGAACTTCATTTATGATACGAAGCTTCTCTTCTTTGGTCCGGTGGACCTTGGCTTTTTTTCCTTCTGACATGATTAGTTAAAATTAATAATAATCTTGTCCGGTTATTTAGGGGGTTAAATCAGTAGTCGATCACAATATCTAATTTCGATATTGGGAAATTGTTTAAAAAATTCAAGACTAGCTTTTTTTATACTCTTCAAATAATTATTTTCGTTCTTGCCAAAAAGAACCAATAGCTCAAAATTATGTAATTTTAATTTTTCTGATAATGCATCTTGAATCTTTTGGTCTAAATCAATAAATGGAGATATGAGTAATAACTTATTTTTTGAATTCCGAATAAGTTTCTCAAGTGCAGCAATGAGTTGATGATCAAATAGAAAGGATACTTCAGCCATGTCGAATTAAATTTTTTTAATATTTTTTCCGAAAGCTATAAAAACAAACTAACTTTATCAAGTTTTAAATAAAGATCTAAATAGTTAAAACACTATGACATATGGCAACATATCCAAAACTCGTACAAGTGGCATGGGATGTAATTGAGAAGTTCATTAAAGACTGGCAGGCAGAACCGTATAAATATTTAAATGAACTTAGTTTTCAGGCTGAACTTTACAGCAGGATTAAAACAGTTATAGATCTAACTGGTTATGATACACTGGAAGGTAAATACACAAAAGATATCGTAAAAGGGTATGAGGATAAACAACAATGGAGTAGAGTTGTATGTGAGACAGCTATGTACTATAAATGGTCCGATAGAAAATATTATAAATTCTTTCCTGATATAATAATCAAGGATGATATTAAAGATATTGAAAATCCTCCTGATGCTATCGACTATGTAAATTGGCCTGCATTATTAACCTGTGAAATTAAAGCAGCTGCCAGGGAAAATAAGGAAAGGTGAAATTCGTTACTTATAATGATGTAGATCCAGATCAATCTAAAAAATTTGATTTTAATTGCCTAATACTGTTGAAAGATTTGGTATGAGCTTTCTGCCAACCTCCTGCCAACCTACCAGAGATCCTAATGGAGCGCGGGAACCTTTTATCGAATATTTAGGGTCTTGTACTGTGATGAAATACATTCAATTAATATTAAGGATACATTTAAAATAGTTTGACACATCTTCCGAAATCGTTGTAAAGTGAAGTATGTCTTTGTCTGCGATAAGCAATGTGCAAAGCCTGGCTCTGGAAGTAGCTACGTTAAACCTGTTTATTTGTAACGCAAACGGTATGCTTTCAGTTGGTATGAAGAAAATACAAAAGTCTGTTGTTAAGCCTTGTATTCTGTCTATTGTTTCTACCAATACATCCACCGTATTTGAGCATTTGGAAAAAATCTCTTTTTGCAAAAACCGAATTGTATCCCTGTTAAATGCCAATACAGCGATTTCAGCTTTAGCATTATATTGCTTTAACTCATTAACCAATTCAACAATAAATTTAGAGCACTCGCCTGAAGGTATTCGACCATCTTGTAACTCAAACATCTTCAATGAAGTGCCCCCATTATTTTGGAGTGCATTTTTAAGCAATGGAAACTGACTGAAATCCAATGGAAGCTGGGCATCTGATTTGCTCTTTAACATCCCAGAATAAAACGAGTTAGTTGCATCAACACTGTTTTGTGTTAAGCGATATGAATCAGTTAGTATGTATTGCTTGGTATTTGGCAAGTAGAAACTAATCGCTTTTAGTCCGCAAACCATCCAGTGGTAATTGTTAATGTCCTCAGGTGCATATTCTTTATGAAAAATAGGTTCAAGCTGTTTTATGTCACCTATGATAATACATTTCTTACCCAGCTTTCTCGCTAATGCAATCGTAGATAAAAACGCCTGACTTGCTTCTTCGATAATAATGTAATCAAAATGATCATCAACCATTGCCTTTGAAGCAATCTGAGACATGATGTAATAGGTTGACAATAACATTTGAGGCTTTTGCTGACTAAGGCTTTTAAAAGCCTTTATGCCTTTTATTTTCTTGTTCTTAGATTCATCAGCAGTCAGTGCCGATTTAAATATCTTACCTTCAGCTAAACCTGTTTTCAAATGCTCTTTTTCTGCCAATTCAACTAAAGCCCTGTTGGTTAGTGCAGTTACTAATATTCGATAATCTGTTTTTAGAAAGGCACTACAAAGTTGTGCCATAAGATACGTTTTACCTGTGCCGGGTGGACCTTGAATGATGATTATTTCATTTTGAATTAAATCTGTTTGAATGTTTGTTACAATATCTTCATCGACAACTAATGGTATTGGGTTCCATTTTACTTCATTAATATCTAAGGACAATATCTCATTTGAATTTGCAGGTGTTTCCTTTAAGAAATTCAGAAGATTCAATAGATAATTTAATGGGGGGTCGGTTGGTGCTAAAAACACCAATGCATCCTTCTGATATTTTTCGACATCTTCAACTTTTACACCGGACAAGCCAACAATGGAGTGATCCTTTTCATAAGTGAAGAAAACCGTTTTTGATTCAAATTGAGTAGTAACTTTTGTTCTTAAATCTTTGTAGGTTAAACCGCCCCAATTTCTCACTCCATCTTTCTGCATCACGGAAACGAAACACTGAAAGTGTTCGTTTTTCCTTGGAGGTAAACATATCTTATGATCGAACTTAACAATCAGATTTCCCCTTGCTTCGTCAAAACCCTGGTAACGGCATAAGTACAGTTGACCATCAACAAACATTTTAGCAGCTTGTTTCCTAAGTAACTTTTCAAACTCATTTGTTTGATAGGTTAATGCATCCTGAATAAGATTTATGTGTTTGTTACTATTGATAATCATCTTCAGGGTTTAGCAGTTTAAATATGTCATTTGATTTCTCTCTGGAATTATCCCTATCAATCACCAGCAGGTGTTTATTTGCATCTCGATTATGTTCGCAGAAATCAAATAAATCGTCCATAGTTTTTTCATATTGATAAGCAAGCAAATGACTTGTGTTCAGACTCAATATTTCTTCGGCTGTTTGGTATATTTTTATTGGTGTCTTTGAGCCAAAATCCAATGCCATTTTAAACCCTTCATCTCGCATTCGTAAGATTTCATTCGTATGTATATACGCAAATGAGCCTCTTGCACTATGTACAAAATACTTTTCGTTTCCGTTTATCAACTGGTTAAAGTCCTTGTCTGCTGTATCAAATTGAATTATTGTCGCCTTAGCTAACTTCAACTTCGCTATCAAATTGTATAATTTCTGCTTTTCCTTTGGGTGGCTTTTAGAAAGTTCCAAAATGTTTTTCAATTCCGGAATGTGTTCAGCCCATTCAGTATTCTCTAACTCGGAGCTAATAAAGTTTTCAACTTCTTTTATGAAATCATATTCTGTTTCATCCTTGTCCTTTTTTTGGCCAGCATCCTGATTATTCTCTTTTGCTGAATTGTCTTCTTCCTCGGAGCCACCAAATTGAGCTGATGAATTAGCATGGCTTGACTTGCTTGGGCGAATTGATTCTTTTAAGGAAATAACTTTTTCCTGAATAGAGGCGTAAATGGGTAAGGACTTAACCATTTCTAAACTGAGGCCGACTGATTCAAGATACTCGTTTACTTGATAATCAGAAAGCTCCAAGAGTAATTGGATTTCCTGTTCCAATCCATTACACTTTAAGAAAGATGCTAAATAATGTGATATATTAAATCGTTCAAGTGGATTTTGCCAGCTATTTGTAAAATAAAACCCTTCGTCTGATAAATAATATTTTACACTTGAACCTTTAATTTCAATATCTCCAAAATTTAAAATCAAAAGAATTTCTTTACAAATGTAGAACTTAAAATTTTCAACACTTTTATATGCTTTGTTGAGATAATTTTCTTCGTCCTTAATCTTCATTCTTGAACGAAGTATTAAAGACAATGCTGGCAGAAACTCTAATATTTTGATTGATAGTTTTACATCTTCCTTTTCCTCTTTTACTTTACAATCACATTTGTCAACTATCGGAACCCCAAATAATGAAAATAACTTTTCTACTTTATCATCTACATTTACGTTCTTAGGAATTAATATGGACGGTATTTTATCATTATATTCATTAAAACCTTCAATTCGCAACCAAATTACTTCCGTGTTTTTTCTCGAAACAAAATCATTACATAAGAATTTACTTTTTTTCGCCCAATCTTTGATTTCCTTTTCTTCCTGAATTGTCAATTCATTTAGACCATTAATAATTTCGTTATACAACAAGCCTATTCTCCTAATATTGTCTCTTTTAAAAAATCCTTTCTCATTCGTATCATTGTTAATTGAAGATAGTATGTTTAGCATATCTGCTAATGTCAATTTTGATTTCAAGCCAATTAATTGTATCCACTCTTTAGAAAGAACTTTAGGAACCTGGATAATTGGAATGTACTCTCCACCCAATTCTATTATCTTATCCGAATTGGTAAAAACATCAGAAGCCAAAAGACAAGTTTTCTTATTTGTAGGAATACATTGTTTTGACTTTAGATGCCAGAATATAAATGAAGGGATGCAAACTCTATTACTTTCATAATGCCCCCAACGCATTAAGTCAATTGATTTAAGAACTGTTAAATTTAATTTATAAACCTTTGCTTCACGAGTGGGGCCATGAGTATTATACATGGTCGAGTTGGGTTCAATTGAAAGGCTGTATTTTGAAATCAATCTCTCCCAAAATATTGAAGAAAATTTAAACTGAGTTGTTTTGGTTAGGAAAGTGAAATATGTAATATAAGCAGGATAGTTTTGAGGAAGGTTGGTATTTACCAAATGTGGATATGTGTGACCCTCTTTCCCATATGCAACGGCAGCAGTAAAAAACAGACCTCCAAATTCATTATCGGTATTCTGTATTTTATAATTGGTTAGTATATTTATATCATCTGCGACATCAATTGCAACAAATAGGTTTTTCCATTCATAGGCACTATACCTGCCAACATACTCTGCCGAAACAGTAGTAAGGCCATTGATATTTGAAGAAAAATCAATAACCGGTTTATAAGCAGCAGGTAGAAAACAATCCTTTGCTTTAGCCCAGCCATTATTTGATTTCAGTGGCAAATCTCTGAGCCCATTATAATGTACTTCCTCGATTTCCTTTGCAGCATGTAATTTTAAAATAAACTCGGAAACATCCCGGAAGTTGTCGTCATTAATACAGGAATCAATCTTGCCTATAATTTCCTTTTCCAAGTAAGCTATTTCAGAAGGCTCCTTAACACCAAATAATTTTAACCAATCGATTATATCTGAATCATCTGAAAAGGAATTATAAAGCTCTTGGTCTATTAGTGTATTTTCTGACCCAAACTCAGTTACAAATGCTGTTACAGGGAAACAAACCAAAGGTATTTTTTCAAGGGTATTTTCATTTGAAAAAATAAAAGTATTATTCCTGATAATGTAATTCCACTCACCACTAAAGTCGTTTGTATCGAGCTGCTTTAAATATTTTAGTAAACTATAATTACAATCAATTTGATGGTTGGAAAGAAAAGGTTCTGATTGAAGAAATATTTTTAAATCAGATTGAGAGAAAGTCTTTGCCCCAAAATGTTTCAACTTATCAGAACCGGTAAATACTTGTAAAATATTCTGTTCGGTAATTCTAAGCAAACCGGAATTAGAATTAATAAACTGGGTAATAAATTGTATTGGAATAATTTTCTTAATTAATATTTCTACTTCGTCAATGATAATATCTGAAATCTTAACAAGCTGATTCTCGTTATTAAGAACGAAAGCCACTTTTTCAAACCCAATCTTCAAGCCTTCATTAAACCATTTTTTTAGTGGGTCTGATTCAGGCAAATAGTCAGTTAATAGAATTTTTAAATAGTCCTTTTTAAAATCAACTGATGCTGCAAATTCAGCACAACATTTGATTAATTCCCTACCAATAACTTTAAAAAGCCATTTGTTCCAAATTCGGTCCTTATGCAATTTTTCTCTACCAGCATCTACTAAGAAATTACTATTAACAAGAAACGGGAATCCAAATTCGCTTACAGATGTTGGAAGGTATGTGAAAATGCAGCTTTCGTTGCTGGGCAATAGAATAATGGACTTCAGGTCGGCCTCTAATTTAAAAGCAAAGGATAATTCGGCACGAATCATTTCCTGCAACTTTTTAGGTGACTTAATATCCTCCTGTAGTTCCTTCTTTATATCTGGTGGAATAGGGTAACTACCTGTTCTTAAATACCAGTTGGAAATGTTATTGTCATTTTTATAGAGTGAAAGTATGCCAGGAATATCATCATCAGATTCCTTTTTGATGCATAATTTATGAGTACCATGAACTAATGTAACCTTGTGTATTTTACGCAGGAATAAAAGGAATCGTGCATCTGAAAAAAGTTCATTAATGTCACGAGCCAATTCGCTTTCATCTCGTATTTTAATTGCTGTTTTTACAGTAAATTCTTCAGATTTTATTATCAGATCAACATCAGCATTGTTTGTAGAATCAGATAATATTGGAATAAGCTGCCACGGGGATTTAAACTTTGTTTGATTGGTTTTTTCCCAGTTTTTCTGAATACCCCATTTTGGGTTCCATCCGTTTTGAAGTATGTGATTCCTATCAAATCTAAATAACAGGTCATTTGTTTTTACATATACCAATCCATCCTGCTGGCCAAAAACTGATTTGAAGCCAATACCTTTATATCCTGTTTTAGCTTCATCATCTCTCTTTGTTCCTCTTCCAATGCCACATAAACCTCTCAAATCTCTTTCGTCAAATGGTTTACCATTGTGCGACAATACTACAAAGCCAGATTTTACTTCAATCATCAATTCTGATTGATCTACTACTGCCGCATCATCTGCATTCTGAATTAACTCATAGATGAATCTTTTATTTTCTGAGTAGATATCAATTGCCAAAGCCTCCACCGCCTCCGCAATGTCTATTACATTAAAAGGGTGATTTTGATCAAGTTTCTCATCGTATATCTCTTTAATAACACACTCAAGACTATTGAAATTATTACCAGCTGGAAAATTGTGGAATATTATCTTATCAGTATCTTGATTTGATTCAATTGGGATTATGCAATTTCGCTGTGTAACAAGTAAAAATGGATGAATTTCAATTCTTTTATCTAAAGCGGCAAACTGCACTCTGAACTTATATTTTGTACCTGATTTTAATGGTTTCAGAGGATTAGCCCAAATTAAAACTCGTAATGGATTTTCTTCGGAGGGATATTTTAATGTTTTACCTTCTGTTGTAGTACAATTAACAAAAAAGCCTTGAGAACCATTCTTTGACAATGAATATGTACCTATAATCTCATTGCGGTCTATATCGATTCCCCATTCAGCTTCAAGGGAAGCTTTGTACTCTTTATTTGATCTAGGTAATTTTATTTGCATTTTATTTCATAATTTGCAATAACTTTTCTAATGCTTGTCTAAACCACCCTAATATCAAATCACGCTTCTGATTAAATTTAGCATTAGATAAATTATTTGGGGATCTAATACCATTTCGGTCAATAATTTGAACATGATGAAATTCGTTTCTTTCTTGATAAATATTGTCAAAAGCCTGACCAATTTCCTGAAGTTGGCCACCCAAGTCAATTAAATGATGATATACTTCCCGTTCTCTGCCAACATTCAAATTTGTTTTAACAGATTCTTTTCTTATTTCCTGAATAAAATGCAACAGGAAATTATCGTAACATTTTAAAGCACTATCAGTCCAGCCTTTCACACGCCTGCCATAAATATGTTTAATGGTTAAGCAAATTTCAAGACATTCTTTTGCATTATTATTTGATGGGCCATAGTATTTATTGCCTAAATATTCCTTAAGATTTACATCATTCTTTCTGCTCATGATGTCATCGGTTAAATACTCTACGAATCTATTTTCGAGATTACTTATTGTATCTATGACTTCAGCTGCCAAATATTGCATTTGGTACTCAGCCGTTTCGGCCCCAATAAATTCTGTCATTTCCGCCCTGGTTTCAGAAAATTTCATAAGCCTATTGAATTAATTAGTTCTTCCATAGATTCTTCTCTCTTTTTATCTTTTTTCATGTAATCAAGAACCATTAGTTTCAGGTAATTGGTTTTTTCAAAAGCAAGTTGTGATTTAATGGAGCTTTTCAATTGTTCATTTTGAACATGCCGTATTAATAAACAGTATAAGGCATATTTGACTAAATCAGATTCTTCTTTCTTGATCCATCCGAACATGTCCCGTAATTCCTTTCCTTCAAAACTAGCATTATAATTAAGCGCGGAAACTATGAAATATCTATATACTTCGTAGTTTTTTCCAAAAATATAAAGTTTCAGCAATCCGGATTTTAATTCAGGGTCGTCCTTATAATGTTGAAGGGTTAGTACAAGGTTTTTGACTCTCCAGAAGTATTTCTTTAATGCGAATAGCCAATACTTAAGTAATTGCTTATCAGCACTTGTGTCATCAATTACGTTCAAATTCTGTAATTCCTTAACTGCAGTACCATATCTTGCACTCATTATTATGAAATCAACATCATCAACATCATTTTCCTCCTTTAATTCAAATGGCTCTTCATTGAACAGATTGTGCAAATCCTTTTCAACACTTTTCTTTTCACTAAACCAGAACTCAGTAATTTCGGAGGGTGCAGTTAAAGTATGCTTGGTTATTTTATTGGATTCATCCGGCTCTCCCGACTGTCCCAGAAATGAAGAAATATTTTTTGAAATCACCTTATCAATTTTCCTTTCAGACAGCGGTTGTATATTTTCTCTATTATCCTGATCGGTTTCAGTCGACGTATCTTTATGGCTATCTAAATTATTTCCTTCAACTGTATCACTTTCATTTTCATCATCCGAAAAATTATCGGAATCAACTGTGTCGTCTTCGGATAACATGTCATTGGAATCATCTAAATAATCATCGCCTAAAACATCATCGATGTATCCTATATCATCGTCTACATCGAATAGGACATCATCAATATGTCCTAAGTCATCATCAAAAACCATTGAATCATACGCATCATCTAGGATGTCCCCTTCGTCATAATCAATGGAAATAAAACTTAACTTTCTTAATTCTTTTACAGTTGCATCCTCTTTTGTGGCATCAATTTTTTGAATATTAGTTTTCTTGGTATTAATTGATAAGCCATGACCTTTTAGATAGTTGTCAACTTTAACAAGAACGTCCAATAAATCTTCTTCACTATAGCCATAAATGTTAATATCATCCATGTAGCGGTAATACATGAAAGCATTATTAACGATAGTATTATCAAGCTGATATAATAGCAAATTAGCAAAGAAAAAGGAGGGTTGGACTCCTTGGGGAATGCCAACTCCGGGAGTGCTATTTTCTTTGGTTCCTGACCAAACATTAAAGCATTCAGAGAGAATATCGAGAATCTCATCCTCTACTGCAAAGTCTCTGCTCAGTGTGATTAAAAGATTATAATGTGGGATCGCATCAAAAAACCCCGTAATATCAGTTTCAAATTTATAAGTTGCTTTATCTACCTCAATAGCACGGATTACTGATTCCTTAAATTTCCCGAAAAGTGATTTCCAGGATTTGAAAAAAAAATAATTTGGGTTTTCGTTATTTAGAAGACCTGTACCTTTTAAAACCTCCTTTGTCAATACTGAGCCAAAAACAAAATTTTCGTTTGCATTTAATTTTTTATATGACCTTTGTGCAATGATATTGGCAATTGCCTGGTATATCAAAGCATCTTCAATCATTAGAAGTGTTTTGGTTCTTTGTGTGCCAGAAGATTTGGGTTCATAAAATTTGAAACCTCTTTGAGGTTTGTATTGACCGCTAATAATTTTATCTGATAATGTGAGGCAATTTTCATCCAGATTTGCCTCAAAGGCGTGAATTCCGAAGCGATCCTTCACCAACCGATCGGACCAACAAATTACCCTGTGGTATGCAAGTTTTATATTTGCAGGAGAGAAATATGTATTTAGGATTTCGTTTGTCAATTTTATTTTATATTAAGTTATAGATTTAAAATTTAAGATTAAGCAGCAACTCCCAACCCCAATTGTGCTAGTTCATAAAAATGTTGAAATGCAACATCTACTTTTTGTGAGAATAACATTCTGTCATAAGTAGGTTCGGGTAAGTGCTGGCCTAGAACGATTTGAATTTCGCGTTTTACTTTTTCTTGTGTTGCTTTTTCCTTCCACCACTCCTGAATGAGGATTTTGTTTTTCGCATCAAACAGTTTTTCAAGTAATGTATGTGCGGCAAGCTTTACGCTTTTCTCTTCTTCCTTGGTGAGTTTATCTTTTTTAAGCAAGTCGAATAATTCTAGTTCGGATTCAGTCATTTCGTTTTTGGCGGCTCTTTGCTGCTCATTGTTCATTGCTTCGACCTGCTTAATCAATTCCACGTATGCCTCGTCAATAGATAAACTTCCGGAATTGTAATCATCAATTACTTTTTGAAAGTTTTCTAAAAACGAGCCTCTTGTTTTATTCTGACCCATCATTTGCTTCAGTTTAATTTCAAGCAATTCACGTAGGTCAGCAAACTGAATATTCTTGTGTTTTTTTTCTGGAAACTCTGCTCTTAATGTTTCGAAGTTTAATTTACTTAAATCAATTTGCTTTGATTCATCAAAGACATATTCAATTTTGGGTTCTTTGGCTAAGTCTCCTTTGCTTAAAACACTGGTATCTAACAATTCATTTACTTTCTTTTTTGCCCTTTCAACAGCTTCATCCTGATCCACATTTCTGTCCACCACATCACGCAGGTATTGAAAAACATCCCTGTTTTTTTTCATCAAAGCATTGTCATACACTTCAGGCTTAGCTGAATCGTATAATGACACAATCGTATTCACATATAAGCCTAATTGTTTCCTGTACTCATCTTTTGCAAGAATGATATTTGCATATTCCAGAAACAGCTCCACATCTTTAAATCCTTTTTCACCGAGGTTTAAAATTGCCTCCACATCAGCACCCAATTCTTTGCAATAAGCTTTTGCCTCTGCAATTACCTGTTCCAATAATGCCAGTAATTCTTCAAACTCCTTTGCAGGATACTCATCACTATCATCATCTTTCTTGGCGCCTTTACCTTTGGTGCCTTCGGCATAAGCAGCCAAAGCAATTTTAAGGTTCCTGAACACTCCAAAATAGTCAATCACTAAGCCGTTTTTCTTGCCTTCAATTACACGGTTTGCTCTTGCAATGGTTTGCATGAGCGTGTGGTTTTGTAATGGCTTATCTAAATACAAAGTTGATACTGATGGAGCATCGAATCCGGTCATCCACATAGCAGTTACAAAAACAATACGGTAAGCATTGTTCGGGTCTTTAAAATAGTCTTCAATATTTCTACCATCCTCATCAGGGTGGTCTAACAATTGCCTATGCGGTTTAATATTTAATCCTTCATCAGCAAAGGCTTTTTCTTCTTCTTTGTCACCACCTTCCTGGCTTATTACTACGGCCATTTTAGTTTCATTAATAAATGCAATTGCTCTTTCGTATTTTGCTTTTGTTTCAGTGTTTTGTTCAACAGCAATCTTTTTACGTAGGTCTTTTAATTCTTCTTTAAGGTGGTACTGTACTTTATCATACATTCTTACAGCAGTGAATTTATCAATGCTGATAACCATTGCCTTCATTGGTCTTCTCCTGCCATCTTCATCAACTACATCTAATCTATGTGGAAAATGCCGAACAATGTGCATTGCAATTTCTTCCAGCCTATCATCCCTGCGGACAACATTTAGCAGCGTAGAATATTCCTTATCTAATTTCTTTTTTTGATCTTCTGATAAATTTTCATCTTCCAATATAGCTGCTGCATCGCCCACTAAATCAGGGTTAACCTGTTCTACGCGAGGGACGTTTTTTTTGTAATAAATCGGAACAGTTGCTCCATCTTCTACACTCTGAGCGAAGTTGTATTCTGATACATATTCTCCAAACCAATCTTTGGTAAGAGCACTTCTCAATAATGGTGTGCCTGTAAAGGCTATGTACTGGGCATGTGGCAGTCCGATACGCATGTTTTCAGCAAAGCCAATGTATTGCGTCCGGTGAGCTTCATCAACAATAACAATCCAATCTTTCCTATCTGTAAGTAATGGAAATGTTTTACCACTTTCAATTCCAAATTTATGAATGAGCGTAAAAACAAAAGATCTGTTTGATTGCAGGTATTCCTTCAACTTGTCTCTATCAGCAGGTCTGTAATAGTTTTCTTTTTGTTCTTTTGTTTCGAGTATGGTTTCTGTTTCAACAAAGTTGCGGTAAATCTGGCCGTCCAAATCTTTGCGGTCGGTTATGATTAAGAACGACCAATTACCTCTTACTTTCCGATGGATTTTTTTGGAGAAAAAAATCATTGAGTAAGATTTGCCCGAACCTTGTGTATGCCAAAATACACCTAATTTACCTTTGTTAATGTCTTTGTTTTGGAGGGCAACAATTGCATTGTTAACTCCCAAAAACTGATGGTTCTTTGCAATGATTTTAACTTTGTTTTTGTGGTACAACACAAAGTTTTCGAAGTAGTCAATTAATTTATCTTTTTGGCAAAGGCCTTCACCAAAAAGTTTCAGACTCAGGTGTTCACCTGTTCTTTCACTTTCTTTCTCAATTTCATCCTTGGTTGGTTGGTCATGGGTAATAGCAGTGTCTTTTAGTTTCAACCATGAGAAAAAGTGATCCCATGGTGCATTAAAACTACCAACACGTGTTTGGATACCGTTGGATATGCAAACAAATAAATTGAACCAAAACAATTGCGGAATGTCGCGCTGATAATCTTTAAGATTTTTGTCATAGCCAACCTTTACTTTTTCAGTTGCATTTTTCAGTTCTATCATAACCAACGGAAGGCCATTGATGTATATCAATAAATCAGGTCTGCGGGTTATGTTTTGTGTTTGTTGGTATTCGATGCTTAACTGAGATACAATTAAAAAATCATTTTTGTTCTCTGGACTAAAATCAATTATTTTTACAAAATCACTTTCCTCTATTCCTTGCTTATTTTTGTAAGAAGTCTGAACACCTTTTTTTATGAGTTCATAAATTTCTTTATTCGCTAATACGGGAGTAAGTGTGGCCCTGCTTTTGGTGATTTCGCTAACCGCAAAATCAATACTTGACTCCGGTAAATGGTGGTTTAATTTTATAAGCATGGCTTTTAGCCGGTCTTTTAAAACGACTTCCTTTAAACTGCTTCGGCCTAACAATTGTTTTTCCCATGCATTGATATGTGTATAGCCTAAATGATCAACAAAAAAATTGATATCGGCTTCTTCAATATGAGATTCGTTTAAGTAGGCCATATACTATCGTATGTAATAGTGATGAATTGAATACTGATTGTTCTTGTCTTCTGTTATGACTTTATCTTCCAATATTAAGTTAATAATTGATTCGATTTTAGAAGGATTTATTCCATTGCTTTCATCAGTTGTGATTATGCTATCCCAAATACCGGCTGCCTGATAGGTTTTCTTTTTTAACTCCTGCCATGTCCAAGTATATTTACGCTGCCCTAACAATCCTAAATGTTCCCAGTACCAAACTTTATTATTACAATAAATAGTAAAATCTGTTTTTATATTTACTTCTTCACCATTAATTATGGGTTTAGTCTCGTAACTGAAATTAAACTGATCCATACCCATTTCATCCCTTTTTTTCATTAGCAAGTGATAAATCAGAAGTTCTACTCTTGATTCAACATACACTCCAGGTTCAGGCTCTAAGTCGTAAAACCTGAATGGTTTATCAAGCATTAAACTCGTCCATCGAGATGCAGAATTTGACCGGCTTTGCGCAATCTCAAGAACATTTCTGTTTTTTTCATCATTGGTTTGCAAAAAAAGGGTGATAGATTTTTTTGTTCTGGTTAATGCTGTATAAACTAACTCCTTCGAAAGTAAGCCATATCGAGCAGGCAGCACCAAAAACAAATGATTAAAGCCACTGCCTTGTGATTTATGAACCGTTATAGCATAAGCTAATTCAAAATGTTCTTGCTCGTTGCTGCGGATTTTACAAAATGGAAGTTTTGCTACACCATCTGCATCTTCATAAATAAAGGACTCATTTGATTTATTATTTACAAAACCCATCGTGCCATTTGAAAGAATAAGGTTTTTCTTTTCGTAATAGTTTTTGGTACGAATCAATTTATCCGCTTTCTTGTATTGATTTTTTCGAAATTCGAAATCAACATCCTTTTTGAATTTAATCTGAATCAAATCATTTATTTTGCTAGTACCTGAATATTGACCTGTGTAAGGCGACAGAATTTGAAAATTCTCAATATCAAAGTTATTTTTTATTAAGGCGCCTTCTTCTGTTAAACCCAATAATTGGTTCAGTTTTGCTGCTGCATCTCCATTGATTTTTGCCTTAGATGCAAGCAGATTGAACTCCTCCCCAATGAAATCATACAGTTCTTCTTTATTTGTCCAATACCTTGTTCTGAAGCCATTTGAGATAACCTCTTCTTTGTTTTTGAATTTTGAAATCAAGTCCAAATCAAAATCACCTTTTTGTTTGAAAGCCTCGGCAAGTCTTAGTAAGTCATTTTCTTTAAGTTCTGACCTGCAATTGGTTTCTAATTGAATGAAGTTATTGTGATATTCTTTGTGCGTTCTTAAATAACTAAGAAGGTCTGATAGTATTCTACCATAACCTATGGCCGGTAACTGGTTGGGGTCGCCTATTAAAATCAATCGTTGGAAAGAAGGCTCCTTAAAATTGAAAAGGGTTAATAGTTTATTGAACTTTAATAAATCTACCATTGATGTTTCGTCAATAATTACATTTTTGAATTGCTTTAACTCGGTAGCTGAAATCTTATGATTTTTAACATCAACAATAAACTTATCAATTGTAGATGCTGTTACATTTTTAAAATCCTTATCATGGCTTAACCTTAAGGCAGCTTTACCGGTTGGAGCGAGCAATAAATAATTTTGTTTTTCAAAGGTTTCAAGATGTTTGATGATCTTTAGTATTTCATAGGATTTACCACTTCCAGCACTACCTGAAACAATAAAAAAATTTTTCGCAAATATATTTTTATATAAATGTTCTCTTTCATCCTTAAAGCTATCTTTTTCGAAGGCTTGTCCTATAGATTTTGTTAGTGTTTCAATAGATTCCGATATGTACTTATCCAACCCGGGAAATTGCACTTTGTGGTCATGTGCCCTTAAAAGTGTTGAAACCTTCGCCTCAATATTTTTTTCAGCTTCATAAACATTCGATAAATAGTAATAGGTGGTTTCATTCGCTTCAGTTAATACTATTTTCTTGGGCTGCTCCTGAAAATGATTTGACAAATCAGCACTAATAGGATGAAAGAAATTATCAGGCAAATTATATTCCCTTCCTAATTCATAAAACAGAGGATAAGCTAACAAGGCTTTTTGAAGGTTTTCTGCATCTGTAAAACAATCACCTGAATTTTCAAGTGTATTTAAATGCCTTAAAACTAAAGCACGAATTCTCCGCTTGTCCGAAAAACCCATTGTTCGCTGAATATCTATACGCGGTTTAAATTCTGTATGAGGAAAGTACGCAATATCTATCTTAAACAAATCAATGGGTGAGTCCTTTTCTTCGCCATACACATCGTCATGCGAATCAGACCAATAGTCGTAATCCTCATAAAGCAAATACGGGTTAGCAATAATATCTGAAACGTTGTGTGATTTTTTTATATCCTCATCAAAACTCCTGAACCAGCTATCAGGTAATGTAAGCTTGCCGTCCAATATTCGTTCAAATTGAAATGGTTTTAAGTTTAACATAGCCAACTGCAAGAACTGATCAATGGTAAAATTACGTTGCAATAATCTGTCAACTAATTCTTTTAACTGATTGGAATATAGTCTTGATATAGGGTTATTTGAAGGGCTCCGCAATATGGTTTTTAGTACTACATCGGCTTCATGCAGCTCATCTTTAAAATCAGAATAAAATGATTCCAATGCAAATTTAGGTTCATTTTGTTGGTTTAGTAATACACGGCTAAGACTCACAAAACCAGGAAAATAAGATCTTGAAGACCACGCTAATTCTAACAGGCCTTCAATTTTTTGAATCCGACTTAGCATTTCATTTCGAGAAACCACACCATCATCTTTGCAGGTGATTAGCGCCTTTCGCATTTTAGTAAGAATGTAAATAGCTTCATCGTCACCTATATCCATTGCCACATACTTAAAGCACCAGTTAATTTCGGGTTCAGTTATCGCAACTTTTATATTATCCAAAAAACCATCTTTTGCTTCATCATCTAGTTTTTCTGCTTCGGCCAGGTATTCATGATAAGGCATGCGAACTGTTGAATAATCATCAAAGCTGAAACGCATTGCCCAATTCATGCTTGGGAAATTTCTATATTTATAATTGCTTTTAGGTCTTGCTTTGATTTTTTCAATTTCGTCAGCTGGGCCAAAGTGTTCAATTTCTGAAACCTTTTCTTTACTATCAACTATACCGGCACCTACTACCAGATACTGTTGATCTTCTTCGGTAATTGGATTGCTGAATTTAGCATACATAAAAGCTATGCTTTTGCCTTCATGCATCTTTGAGCTGAATCGAGGAATACGAACCTCTTCCAAATTTTTTGGATAAGCACCGCTTTCTTGCTGTTCTTTTTGTGTTCTTGTGAATGAAATGGCAAAGGGCCAGCTCAATATGGAACGGGGAGGTAACTTGGTTGTGATAGGAATTAACGTGGTTGCAGCAGGATTGTCGTGTGTAACATTTACTTTTTCGGATCCGAATAAATTGGTTGACCAAAAACAAGGTGGCAAATAATCAATCTCATTTAGCTGCCTACCTCTATTCTCAAGTTCCTGAGCCATGTTTTTTTCTTTGCGTTTACGTATACGTTCCGAAAGCAAAGAGTTAAAACCATTGCAGTAAGTATTGTTTGCAGGGTCGTTACAAATAGTGCCGTTCCATTTATTATCATGCCATGCTACGCGAAGTGTAACATGTGAAACAGGCATTGAAAAGCTATCATCCTCAAACAGTTGAGCGGCCTTGTCATTTTTTTCATCGTCTGCCATCATTTCATCCAGCTTATCCGCTAATGAAAGCATGATTACAATTTGATTACTAGTCAAATATTTTGAAAGTCTTGCTTTTTTTTGTGCGGTCATTAAAATGCCTACATTCTTAAGCCCTAAGTTTTTCTCTTTTGCAAGTTCAATATACTTTTCCCAATCCTCTTCGGAATAACCATCAAAAATGGCGCTCATTAATATAATGTCTGAAGGATCCTGAGTATCGTATTTGGCCATAGATTTTATTTCGTTTGATAATTAATTCCTGGCTCTGCAGCCATGGAAATATTTTCTTCTTCAACTTTCTCCATCAAGTGCTCCACACTTAATTTACCGCTTATCAATCTAGGTAATAATAAATCACGAGTTTGTTGGAGGAGTTGGTTTTTCTTATAAAGAATAATGATTTCATCAAAGAATGATTTTGTTAATTTAGAAAATTTTGTAATTATTTCATTTTTAGGAATAGGGAATTCAAGTTTTCCCATTTCAATAGGACTTAAATTTTGTTGAGCAGCACCGTTTGAAAGATTTTCAAGCGTAGCACGTAAAAATTTATTTTTAAACATTAGATACGTAAACTCATGAAATGAATTTTCCTTTGGCTTTAATTTAGCAACACGCTGATTAAGAATATAATTCTCGCCATGCACCATGCAAATTCTTCCAATATTACCAGTCAATGAAAGTATAATATCCTTGTCCTTTAATTTGCAATCATCTTTCAGATTTTTAGGAATCTCATGAATGTAATCAGTAGTTTCCGTAACAAAATATCCATCCTGTACATTTTTAATTGTGACTAGTTTATAATCACCTTCACTATCGAATGATTCAGTTTTGAAAGCATAACCCGATATAATATTTACAAAAGAATTGATTGGCTTTTTCTCCCAACCCTCAGGAAGTGCATCAGTGGTATTATGTGTAACTTCGTTGCCTTCAATATTAAAAAACTTAGTGGTTTCATAACCTGGGAAGCGCAAACGCGCAAACCACTCCTTGTAAATTTCTTCAGCCATTTCTTCTAACAGCTTGATGCGTTGGGTGTTGTTTTCTATTAGCTCGTCATAGGCGTAGAGGAAGGAGGCGATTTTTTGTTGTATGTGATAACCGTGAACATATAAATTTCTAGATAATAATTTTTCTAAACTCATATTATCTTGAGTTGTACCAGCTGAAATTGCTTTAAGTTCCAACTTTATATAATCGAGATAATATTTAACATATCTAATATCAGAAACATTTTCGTAAGACTCAAAACCCACAATACTATCAGGAAAACAAGCATCAATTCCTAAAATTGCTGTATCGCCAATATTTGCAGCGATAGTAATTAATAACGTCCCTTTTTTCCACAACTTGCTTTGGGCTAATCCATTTTCATTGTATGTTTGAGTATATTCTGTTAAATAGAAGTTTGCCGCTTTCACATCACCAGTTTGAATAAATGGGAAGGCACCCCCATACAAAGATTTATCATCTCTTGGTCGATGTTTTGATTTACCCCGTCCTATTTTCCCTAAATCATCAAGTTTTACTTTTAACAACATCATTGAACCAATTCTTTTAAGTTGCTAGTAATTGTATTTTCAAGCAAAACAGCTTTTTTATTTAAATCAACTAGTCTTTTATTTAAATTTGTAATGTGATTTTTGAATTGTACTTTTGTCATTGTTAATTGTTCAATCTCAATACCCACAAACCTGCCTGCATTCAAAGAATAATCTTGTTCATCAGCATATTCCTTTTTATCTGCCAATTTACATAAGCCAACTACGTCAACATAATTTGCATGCGGGAAACGGCTTTGTAGCCAGTTAATATTAGTGTACCAATAATTAACTTCTGCTATAGAGGTTTTCAAATTTTGCTGCAACTCATCCAATACTTTTGTAAGATTAGCAAGTTCTAGTTCTGCCCAAGATTTATCGTTTTTCAGCTTCAAGAGTTTATCAGCTTCAGCCCATATTTCGGATAAGGCGTCTTTATTAGTTTTCAATTTAGCTTCTAACTCTTTCAATTCATTTACATAGGAAGCCAACTTTTCTGCAAAAGCTAATTGTTCTTTATTGGTAGTTGGCAATTCTTTTTTCGAATCCAATTGATGCAATGAAAATTCAGGTATAACCAATGCACTTAATTTTTGCTCCAGCCCGCATTGTTCCAGTTTCTTTTGATCTTCTTTTGATCTCTTTGATTTACTGTCGGCAGCATACTTTTTTAAGTTAGCCAAGCACACAGTTAGCTTTTCTTGTAGTGTTTTAAATGTTGGAGTCACAGCCTTAACAGCATCATCAGCATTAATTGCGTAATGATTTACCAGACCTAAATAGCGTTCTGTTTCACCGCGGTAAAGCCTGACAATTGCTGCAAGGTTTTGAATGTGCTCTTCTTTCCATTGCCGGTGCGCTCGGTCTATTTGATGATAGGTGTTGCGGGCATCAATAAAAAGTATTTTGTCTTTTCGGTCGGTATTTACTTTTTGCTTATCAAAAAACCAAAGTGTAGCAGGTAGCGTAACTGTAAAAAACATATTGGTAGGCATTGATACCATGCAATCCACAATACCACTGTCAACTATTTTTTTGCGGATTTCGTATTCAGAATTACCGGCATCAGAAGCAGAGTTAGCCATTACAAAACCCGCTCGACCTTTTTCATTTAAAGATGTGGCAAATAAAGAAACCCATAAGTAGTTAGCATCGGTTATGCTATCGGCAGTATTCTTGCCTTTGTTTTTTGGAAGGCCGTACTTGTAAAAGCGTTCATCATTTTTAACGGTGCTTTCCTTTACCGATTTTACATTGAATGGGGGATTAGCCATTACAAAGTCGAATTTGCCTAAACTGCTGTATGGATCGTTTTCATATGAGTTGGTCTCAGTAATTTCCCCTCGTATGTTGTTCACCATTAAGTTCATTTTTGCCAAACGAACTGTTTCGCCCATGTACTCCTGGCCATATACATAGATATCATTCAAGTCGTGTTTAGCTTCCTGCACAAACTTGGCACTCTGCACAAACATACCACCGGAACCACAGGCTGGGTCGTATATTTTACCTGCATAAGGTTCTATCACTTCAACTATAAACCTAACTACAGAAGTTGGTGTAAAAAACTCGCCACCTTTTTGTCCTTCGCTCATGGCAAATTCGCCCAGGAAGAATTCATATATCTTTCCAAAAACATCGCCTGAAGCATCCTTAGGAATATCTGAAAATGTTTTCAGCAACTGCGGAAGTATATCATCCTTCTTTTTTTCAATTTCAAAATACGCTTGCTTAGGTAATACATCTTTGAATTTTTCATCCTGGTATTGCTCAATACCTTCCATTGCCTTAAACAATGCCTTTGCTAAACTTTGATCACCCGGTAGCTTTAATAGGAAGTCGTATCGAGCAAAGTCAGGTAAATAAAATCCACATTTAGTTATGGCAATGGATTCGATAGTGCGCTCCAATCTTGTGCCTTTATCAGCATTGTATTCATTGTTTATTTGTGCTTCAAATTGCCTGTATTTATTATCAGCAAAGCGCAGAAATATCAATCCCAAAACCGGCACTGCATAATCAGCAGCTTTAATGCCACCATAAGCTCTAAGAGAGTTGGCGGAAGCCCATAGGTCATTTTCTAATTTTTTTAATTGCTCGTTGGTCATAACTTATTTTAGTCTTATTTCCTGAATTAACATTTTTGTTCCGTCCTTGTCCGGTTTAGTATTTACTTCAATTAATTGTTTCTCCTTTAAATTAAACTCAACCACTTTTGAAGGGATGATGCTTAGCGAACTGCCTCCCACCGAAGGTTGAAATGTACCAAATCCATTTGAAGCAATCCTGCTTACTTCTCCTGGAATCCATTCGCTTGATGCTACAACAGAAACAATTTGTATCCAATGCAATTTATTTTTTTCTTTATTAGGGTTCTCGTCTGCATATTTTTTGAACCAAATTAATATATCCATCAATTGAAATGCAATACTATATAGCAGAAATGGACTATTAACAGTTTTGCGATATTCAACCAGGTTAATATTGTTTTTTATTTCAGGGTCAATTGTATGTGAGGCTGCACCAGTAATAAATAGAATGGATTTAACAGCATCAATGATAATTTTATTGAAGTGAGCAATAGAGCATTTAACCTCTAAAAACTTTGTAGGTTCTCCTGCCAAAAACAAACTTGATTCTGTAAGATTTACTTTGCCTTTTCCATCGATGCATTTGTCATGCAGCAATCCTATTTTATGCGCACATCTAAACATAGCTTCGAGTATAATCCGAATTTGAGTAAAATACAAATCGTCATCAAATTGTTCATTTGGTTTATTTATACTTGAAAGTATTTGCAATAATGTTTTTTGATATTCAGCTCCAATATAATTTTCATTACAAACTTCAAAAGCCTTATAAAAACGATTAAGAATGATAGTATCATCCTCATGATCTGCTGCTTCTTTTAAATTCTGCCACAAATTTATTAAATCATCATCATTCAGTTTGTCGTAAACTTTCTTATCGAATCCATCTGCAAACCGGTTTATCTCTTTAGTAAAACATATTTGCCCGGATAAAATAAACCACGGTAAGTTTTTAGTCAAAAATTTACCCACTTCAAATAAAGCTTTGTCATTAAGCGCATCGCCTGTTTGACCAGGCTTTTGATAAAATTTTCCATCAACAATTGCTGCACGATATTTCTTTGGGTTGTTTTTAAGTTCTTCAATTCCATCATAAGCATTACCGAAACCAATGAGTTCAATATTGTTTAGAAACGCCTTTTCCCTGATAATATTCAGAGCGAGATGTTCATCATCAAACCATATTACCTTATAACTATTCATTTTCTTCAGTTTCAATTATTGGGAAATTAATTTCAAAACTTGTTGCAAGATCAGTATTTGGCAATCCTTCACTGCCTGTTTCATCAATTATATCAAACGCACCATTAAACTTTTTAATTATTTCGTTAATGTACCAACCACCATAACCAGCACCTGAATTAGTTCCGAATTTGGAACCTTTTCGGATGAAATCGCTAATAGTAAAATCTGTCGGAAAAGTTTTACCAGTATTTGAAAATAGAATTTGAATTTCATCCTGATCTTTATTATCAGTATTCTTCATTAAAAAGATTTCTATTCTATTGCTACCTTCAGAAGAGAATGCGTGTTTAACAGCATTGGCAATTAGGTTATCAAAAAGGTCTCTGATTAAATGATCATTAGCAGAAATGTAAGTTTTAATCTTTTCACCCATTTCATCAATGAATACTTCCTTGTCAAATTTGAAATCCATTTTGAAATTTAAATCCATTCTATCATTGTACTCAACTGTATATTTATTTAAGAAATCAATTATTTCTATAGGCTGTAGTTTTTTTGAATCAATACCAGTATCTACTTTCAACTGACTTGTCACAGCTGATACTATTTTTGAAGCATCTCTTTCAATAATTTCTAGATATTCACCTAATGACACCATGTACTTATCACTAATTTTCAATTTGAGTAAATCAGGATAAACTGGAATCACTTTATCGAGAATTATCTTTTTGATGTTGGCAATAGAATCCTTTAAGTTAGAGGATGGACCGGCCAAAGTATGGCGTAGGTATGTATTTTGTTCAATTATCTCTGCTTCTAAACCATGAATCTTATTAAACAAATTTAACTCTTTCTTTTTTTCCTCAGCGAGGGCTATTAACTTCTGTTTAACACTTGCCTTTTGACGTTCAAGGCTTTGATCATCAAGACTTGGAAGTGAAATAATAATTGAAAGCAAATCCTCTTTCCTGATCATAGGAATAACACTACCAGTTCTATATGAATCCAGTTGCTCAGCCACATAACCAGAATAAAGTTCATTTATTAGATAAACAAGATCACATTTAGATTCATCTGGCTTAAAAATCAATGTGTCGGGACTTACATAAATTGATGTACCAGTATAAATGAAATACGTTGGTTTTAATGTTTTCCAACGACTAGCTAACAATAAACAAGATTCAGAAATTTTTTGAGCTTGACGCGGAATATCAACTTCCTCTACAGTATCTAAATTTAATAAATGATCTAAAGCATTTTCTTTTAAATCACGAATACGAACGAATTTTCCTGATTGATCTTCAGTTATTCTCTGACCACGAAGAAGCAATCCTAAGTCACCTAATGAGACACCTTCATATTTCTTCTGAAAATATCTAGGCACATCTATTTTGTATTCGGAGGAAATAATCTTTTCATTTGAGACAATTCTTAAGCTGTCAGATTCATTTATATCTTTAATAATCGTGTTTAATAAATCTACATTTAAACGCTTTTGCTTGATTGTGGAGTGTTCTATACATTTTTTTGCATCAATAAAGCGGACTGCACCTTTTTCTGTTTTGTTCTTATTTATAACAATCACAGCAACGGAAATTCCTGTATGCATTAATATCCCTCCAGGAAGTGAAATAACACATTCCAATAAATCGTTTTGAATTAGGTATTGGCGAAGATTTTGCTCCGACCCTGTACGGAATAAAAACCCTTGCGGAACACAAAGAATCATTTTACCATTGAACTTTAAAGCATCTAATCCATTTTCGATTAAAAAATGTTCAGCAGATTTTACTTGACCAAAGCGACTATCAAATTGATGTTGCAACCTAAGCCCAAAGGGAGGAACTGAGATAATTAAATCAAATTTCTCCTTTTCAGATGGTAATTTAAAAAAGTCCTCTTGATTAGTATGCTTATAAACTGTTGTAGGATTCCAGTTATTAATGGAATCGCCCAAAACAAAACTTGACACGCCTTCTCTTTTGCTTGCCATTATACGTAAAGAACCAATAGCCCATGTTGTAAGGTTAATTTCCTGCCCTAAATAATTTTGCCCATCATCTAAGAAGACAGCAAAAGAAGCAAGACCTGCAAAAGGATTGTAAACCTTTGCACTTGCAGGCACGTCAGCCAAGCTGCACATGAAACGGCTTACTTCTTCAGGCATGATGAATTCACCAGAAAATCTGCTCTGAGATTTTGAAAGTCGATATAATAACCTATCAAATATTTCAGAGAAATTATCTTCTAAAACATTGTGGTCAATACTTTTTAAAATATCAGAAGTAACATGTAGTCCCCTTTGACCTAATTTTTCCAAAATTGGTTTGAAGGCATCATTTAGCTGCCTGGCTTGTTCTTTGTCCAGTGAAAGAGAATGACTATTTAAGTCAGTCAAGTCGACTTGTATATTTGGATTGTCGTTAAATACAGTCAGCGTTAAATCAATCCTTTTATAATAGATGTATAAAAGATACAATGCTACAAAATACTCTTCCCTTCTAAGGCTTGTGGAACGGAAAAAATCAAATAGCTGCTCGAAGCGATTTTCAACTTCAGTAATTTGACTGGTAATTAAATGGGACATTTCCTTCATAATAGGGTTAACAAATTTATTTGATGAAGCAAAGGTTGAGTTGATGTGTGCGGTATAGCTGCATAGATCAAGAATAATTTTTTAATATTAACTCAGTCTTTTTTTTGATCCGAAATCTTAATTCTTCAGGCAGTATGACTTGAACATCTTCTCCAAAAGAAAACAATATAGAAATAAGTTCATAATTAACCTGTACATTTAGCTCAATTATCACTCCTGTTTCATTTTTTTTCTTTACTTTTTGTGAGCCATGAATTGGTTTTGTTTCGATATAAGGCCAAAGCCCTTTACTAATCCAAAGTTCAATTTTTTCTGGTTGTTGGTTTGCCTTAACTGTTACCCCAACCACATCATCAAAATATTCATTGAAGTCAATTTGTTGATTTTCAACAAATTTCTTTTCAATTTCACTTATATCGGAAATGCGATCCAGTGCCAGGTTTGTCATTGAGTTGTGGCTTGGATTGTGCCCAAATAGAAACCACCGACTATTGTATTGTTTGAGATAATAAGGGTGAATCTCAAGCAGCAGTGTTTTTCTATTAGTAAAACTATTATATTTGACAATCAATACTTTATGATAAATAATGGCATTGAAAAGTTCTCCAAGCCAATTAATACCTTTAAGATATTTGTTGCTATCAAATTCAATAATAGTTGAATTTTTCTCAGTTAAAATACCTTCTTGTAGCTTTGGTAACAACTCCTGCATCCAATCAAATTGCGGCATGCCTTTAAATTGCGTTAGAATTTCAATTGCGGAATTTAATTGCTTGATTTCCAAATCATTTAAAGGCATATTGTTTATGGAAAAACTAGGATCTGAATAGCGATAATAAACTTTTCTGCCATCCTTGAGCCGTTCCAATTCAACCGCCCAACCTTCAGAACTTTCCATAAAGGTTATATCATCAAAAATTTGCCGGCGGCTGATAGGTCCGGAATCAGGATGAATTTCCTCCAACACTTGATCAACAGCCTCCATTAAATCAGCTATGAAATAACGACGGCCTGTATTCCGAAAACACTTGTCTAAAATTTTATAACGGATTAATGCGTGTTTATTAGTAGCCATTTGGAAAAAATATCGAAATTTATCCGGAATGGAATTACAGCAGGCACCCGGAAGTTTGGGTAAATATAAAAAAATTAATTTGAACTGTGAATTCTAGTTGCACAGTTAGCTTATTAATTTGCATTACCGAAAAACTGTTAACGATAAATAGCTTAATAGCTTTCAAATATGCCAGCCAACAAATCAGCCTTAATCCGATACAAAATTCTTGATGAATGTCTCCGACAAAGTGGACATGACTGGACATTAGAACAATTAACCGATCATGTTTCTGATTACCTTGTTAATGAATTGGGCTATTCTAAAGGAATTAGCAAAAGCTCCATTGAAAAGGACCTCCGGCACATGAAATCTTCTGAAGGTTATTTAGCTCCAATAGAAAATGAAAAGACGCCTAACGGCCATATTTATTACTATTCAGATTCCCGGTTTTCAATTTCCAATTCACCCCTTGATCGGGATGATGCCGGAAAGTTAAAGGAGGTGATTCAGCTATTGAAGCAGTTTGAACATCTTCCACAATTGCAGGATATGGAAGAAATAGTATTAAAACTAGAGTCTAAAACAGTTATAAATTGTAATACAGTTCGTCCTCTGATTCAGTTTGAAACTAATAATTTGGCTGAAGGAAATCGCCATTTGAGGGAACTTTATAAGCATCTTTCTAAAAAATCTGTGATAAAAATCGAGTATAAGCCATTTGGGAAAGAAGCATTTACATGTTTGATTAGCCCTTATTTGCTAAAGGAGTACAACAACCGTTGGTTTCTGTTTGGAAAAAACCATCAAACTGATTATATCCAAAACTTAGCACTTGACCGTATTGAACATATTGAAAAAGAGTCTGTTCCGTTCATAGACGATCTAGATTTCAATCCAGAAGAGTACTTTAAAGATGTAATTGGGGTGTCGGTTACAGGAAATCAAACAGAGAAAATCCTGCTCCGGTTTAATCCTGAGCAGGCTAATTATGTTAAAACCAAGCAAATACATCATTCACAAGTAATTACCAAAGAAAATCTAAAGTATTTGGAGATTCAATTATTCTTGATTGTAAATTATGAACTTAAAAAGCTAATTTGGTCGTTCGGCGATTCAGTGAATGTTATTGAACCAGTTGATTTATTTACAAGACAACTCCGCAAATAGGCTGTGTTGAGAAAGTTATTTTTGTTTATTCCTGAAATTAATTTCATGAGGACATTTATACTAAGTTATTAAAATACTTACATCAATGAAAAATCAGATTCCTTTCCCATTTCTTGGGATTAAAAATTATAAATTGATAAAAGAAAACGTTTTTGATTTTTCAGAAATTACTTTTTTAATCGGCCCCAATAATTGTGGGAAGAGTTCAGTTCTTAAAGCACTTCAATTATTAAGAGATAATTTTTGCGATCCGGATTTTAAGACCCGGAATTTTAGTAAACTTAAATTTGATAGTAAACCAATGTCGGGTACTTACAAATCTTGCCTAAATTCAGAAACAAATGATGAAAAAATGTCATTTATGTTTCCTTGTTTTCTTTATGAAGAATCTCTTGGTATTAATATGGTATATGATTTTAGTATAATGGATGAAAAGGGATATTTGAGCACGTTTAGTGTTTTCCAAGAACAATCTCAAGATAATTTTCAATCAATATTTCAAATAAATGAGGATTTTCACCCTGAAGATGGGTATTTTCTAAGGGCAAATATAAATTACAATTATTTTAGATCAAAATTAATTGAAGAACATAAAAGACAGATAGAAAAATACAATGAAATTCCAGAACCCAGAAAGGGTAAAAAATATAACATTAACAATATATTCGAATTGTTTGAGGACTCAAGCAAAAGCAAAAGAAAGGCATCGATTTCGCGCACATTAAATAATTTTAATCCTGAAAACTCTTTTTTTAATTTCGAATTTATTAATAATTATGCTTCCGATAAATCCGAGACTGTTTTGGAAAACGAATATTTAGAAAACATTACTGAAAAAGATTTATCGTTGATGTTTTATAATTGGGATGCAATGATAAACTATTTAGCCCAAGAGGAAATAGATGAATTATTTTTAAAATGTGGTAAAGAATTCAAAATGGGAAATGGAATCACCAAAATTGTACCAACTGAAAACGGAAGAGTTTTTTTCTTGAAAGTTGCCCAAATGCTTGATATAATTTTAGATGATGTAATAAATCGTTTTCAGAATACATTACATATAAGTTCTGCAAAATCTGATCAGGAAAGAATATACAAGGATAATGAAAAGAACAATTTATTTGCGAAAATATTGTTTGATTATATTGATAAAAATGGAAATTCTAATTTTGAGTATGTAAATAAATGGTTGAATAAACTAAAAATTATTTCTGATGATGAACAATTTCAAGTCGAAAGACCTGCCGATAGCGCATCTGTTCCGTTAATCCAAAACTCTCTTACCGGTTATCAAAGAAATCTCATTGATTTTGGTTTTGGAACGACTCAAATAGTCATGTTTTTATTGGTGGTGTCAACCAAATCCAATAAGAATAAACTGATACTCCTTGAAGAACCTGAAATGAATTTACATCCAAATCTTCAAAGCCAATTAGCCGATTTACTTGCCGATGCTTCCAGAGAATTTAAAATCCAATTCATTGTTGAAACACATTCAGAATATTTAATACGAAAAATGCAAGTCAACATTGGCGAAGGAAGTTATGGAGATATTTATACAATAGATAAAAACGATTGCGTTTTATATTACTTTGGATCTGAAGGCGGCTCATCGAAGTCTAACATAAAAAAGATAGAATTTACAAGCAAAGGAGGCCTAACAGATGATTTTGGGAAGGGGTTTTATGATGAGGCTTTAATTTGGAGGTTGGAACTTTTGTCAATTCAAAACCACAATTAATGAAAGTAGAACTTATTATTAGTCTGGAATTTGTTGAGGAATTTTATAGAACATTTGATAGTAAAAATAAGTATCATAAAGACCTTCATGATTTTTTTCAATTTTGTAATGATCCTATAATTTATACAGACTTCGAAATTACGAAGGACGTGCAAACCAAGTATTCTTTTATCGACCATTTATTGAATAATAATAGTGATAAAGCGTATCAATCATTTAAGACAATAAAAGATGCAATAAGGTTTTCTATTGGAAATGTACATAATACATTTAAGCTATATTTTCTCGGAGAGAATATTAATAGAATACATAACATCAGGAATGAAAAAGGATTTGAAGCAATTTCTGTGAATAATTTGGATTTGATATGGGCACAACATTATTATGACTCTAGGCAGCGGCCTACATCATTTCCTGTCACAAAGGATCAAAATATTGATCCTCGTTTTGAAAGCTGGGATGATTTAAATTCATTTCTGACTCCCGTCAATTATCTAATCATTAGTGACCCTTATGTTTTGAAAGAGAAGGAACATATAAAGAAAAATATAGCCAGCTTGCTAAATAAATATTTAGATGCCCCGGACCGGAACCATCCCCTAGAAATAATATTTTGCACCACTGATGGGCGTGAGGCTCTTTCGGAGGATCAATGGTCTGAACGGTTTAATGAATTAATAAATACACTTCATTTAACTGAAAAGGATAGTTTATATTTATTCAGGTATCCAAATAATATTCCAGATCATCGAAGAGGAATATTTACTAATTATTGGTATATATATTCAGGTAATAGCTTTCAATTTTTTAACAAAAACGGAATAATAAAGGATGTAAAGGATAATATAATATTTTATCATTTATTTTATCGTACAAACAAAGGTATTTATGCAGCAGGAATCAATGATATCAAGAATTTTATTAAGGGAAGTGTTGAGAATGATAATTTTCTTAATATGAAAAGAGTTTTTAGAAGAGGTGGTTGCTTAGGGCTTTCTAATTTCGAATTGGGTCTAACTCAAATGCATTAACATTCAGTAGCAAATTCAATCCATATTGCATAGGTTATTTGTGCCATTACATTGGCATCATGGTCGAACAGTATCATTTTACTCAATTCCTAATGTGGTGTTATCAATTTATGGCACGGAACATATAATAAATATATGTTTAAAATTATTGTAATTACCATTGTTTTAGGGTTTTGAATTCCTATAGTTGGGTTTCCTGAGGCATCTAAATAAAAAATCAAATAAACGGCACATTTACTTGAATAGTAATAAATTATCGACTTTGGGCAAATTTTCTTACTATTGTTATAAATTCCATAACTATGGGTCTCAGAATTAATCCATATTTGATCTTTAAAACCCTGTCTTCAAAAAGAAGTAGCTCAAGGGTTGAAAACGAAGTGTTTGATTATTTTGAAAAATTTAATGCGATAGCTTTTGTCATTCATGATCCATTATTGCATATTGAATTTGATTCTTACTTGCAAAACAAGTTTGAAGAATTGGATGAAGTAACTGGGGAGAAGTTATTATTTTTCATTTTTAATCAAGGGTCAGCAGATACTAAAAGTCCATTTAGTAAATTAAAGACTAACCTGGATCTTTATGAGGGACAGGAAGTAACTGATGATGTTTTCAGCAGTCAAAGTTTTGCTCAGGAATTGGGAATAGATAATTCGGAACTCCCATGCATCTTGATTTCCAATGATTATAACGCCAGAAAATTTGTTTACAAACCCATAATACAGAAAGAAGAAGTATTCATTTTGCAGAAGTTGGCTAATTATTTAAACGCTAGCAATACACTTGATTATAATGTTTTAATGCAAAAATTCCATTTTATACATGGAAATGTTGAATTAGATATTAGCATTGCAAGAAGTTTAACTAATGAATTTACTTTTAATTCAACAAAGGCCACTAATTCAGAAAAGGCTACTTTAATCGAATCTAAACTGAAATATTTTAAATGGTTAAAACATAACAATAGTAATAATTTGGATTTCCAATTACTTATAGAAAAACTGGCATTGCAAATCGTCAGATATAGTTCTTATAAAAGAAATGAAATTAATGACTCCTATATAACAATCAATGAGCCTCATATTAATTATAATCTTTTGCCAAGTTCTGAAGTTTTTAATAAGGTGCAGAAAGTGCCGAATTCACAAGCACGTCCTCAATTGTTGACTTTGAAAGATCCATTAAGTCGATTTGTCAATATTAATAAATATTATTTTGAAAACGAAAGTATAAAATTTTTAAAAGCAGCTGAATTGGCTTGTTCAGCCTTTGATCAAAGTGACGAAGAACCAGATTATTCACCATGCGCTATTGTACTAGGAAAAGCATTTGAAAAGGAGATATCAAGTTCAATTGTTAATTTAATTAGGAATAATCGTGGAATTGAAATGCCAGAGTTTTATAATAAATTTAAACCGGCTTATCTTGTTAAAGTAACTCCGATTTTTGATTATGGAGTGGGGTTCGAAATAGATTTAAATAAAAATAAAAAAGGGATTTGGATACCGCCACCAATGGGCCAATCACTACTTGCTTTCAAGGAATTTACTAGAATAAATGGCCATGGTACTTTTATATCCAGACTACAATATTATCAACTTATTTCAGCATGGAAGAAGTTGGGCGAACTTAGGAACATGTCCAGTCATATAGAGGAATTTCCGAAAGAGAAATTTGTGGACATGTTGTTTTACTTATTTTATTTGAGTAATCACAACCAATTTAAAATCTTATATAAGATCAAGGAGTATTTAAGATCATAGTATTGTTAAAACATTTTCGATTGCTATGTTTATTTTATCAATCCGTATTCCAATAAGCCGCCTCTGCCTCGTCTCCGGGTCCAAAGACATCAATCCACGGATTTTCGCTTCTGCTATGAGCGGGGTTCATGGGATCGTAGTCCCAGTCGCCGTTTTCAAGTTCTTCGGAAGAATATTTATGGGGTTTGTGATAATCTAAATTATTGTCATCGTCTTCGTCATAATCAACTTGATGTTCCTTCCTCCATTTCAGTTCCTTTTCCAATCTTTTGTTTTCCTCAACGTCAGATAATTTGAATGGGGAGTATTGAAGGTTTATCTGTTCCAGGACATCCTGTGGCAAAACAAAATGGTCAAGGTTTATGATACACCATTTGATATAGGAGGGTTGAATTGAAAGAATTTCGGACAATGTTTTTCCTTTGAATTTACCAAAGGAGAGTGTTGATTCGAGGTTGTAGATTTTCATGGTTAAAATTTTTGATAGTTCAATTAAACATCCCCGGCCTTTTCCCCAGTAAATTTTCCCTTGCAGATTTCAAACCCGGGTCCATTCTTTCAGGACGAGTGAGTGGTGATTGACCGGCTATGATGTGATTTTGGCGACGTTCGGCGATATGCTCTTGAATTTCTAGAAGTCTTTCGTAGCTGGTTTTGCCCATGCTGTATTTTGCTATTACTACAATGAATTCGAGGAAGAAGAAGACGGCGGTGATAAGCCAGAATGCTTTTTTGACAGCTTCACTTTTATCATACAGCCTGTCAAGTGCCTCGCAACGGTTAAGCAAACCGGTTGAGTTGAAATTGGCTTCTGTTTGTGCATCAATTTTATCTTTTAGTGCATAGTAATTTTGCTTTGTTTGAGTCAGAGACTCCTTTTCCTTCAGGTATTCAGTTTCCATCCTGTTGCTCACTCCTGCTTTCAATTCCGTAACGGCACCTACACCTTTCTTCATAGTTCCTCCGGATGCATCCGCTTCTTTAACCATATTCGTTACAGCATTCTGCCAGAGATTATTCGATTCGTTAACCGTGATTTTTCGTTGTTTAATTTCATTGACAAGATCTGCAGATGCAATTTTAAAAGCTTCCTCCTTTTGTTCTTCCTTCATCAAACTCAATTCCTGATCGATATCCGATTTAAAAATGAGTTGATCAATAAACATCGCGGCAAGCAAGGCAATAGCAACTGCAAGGAGAATTCGGAGTGTGACTATAGTCCAATGACCGTTACCCATTAAGATGAGACGCTCCAACGCAAAAACGATGAGACCAAATGCAAGAGAAGTAAATAGCCCGGCCTGAACATCATGGCTTAAAATATCACAAGCAATCAGATATCCTAAAACAGCCCAGGTGATTACAGGCACCATTATGGCAGTAGCCTGCAGATATACCTTCTTCCTGCTTTGAGGAGTATTGGTTTTAAGGAGTGCATAATCTTCACCAAGTAGAAAACAACATAATTTTAGCATAGTAGTATAGTTTTTTAGTTTTAGTTAAACATTCCTGAATTTCCACATAATAATTTTTCCGTCTGGTAATCTTCAAGTCCGCGCATAAATCCTTCCCGATATTCATTTACCACTTTCATAACCAGTCCATCTTCGGCAGAGGAATTTTCTTTTTCTTTTTCAAGTTGGATGATGGTTTGTAATTGATTTTCGATTAATAGATCAATTCGTTTGACCATTCTTCCGGACAACCCCTCAATTTCAATTCGGTGCTCTTTCTGAATTTGTACATCACTGCGTATTGCTTCCAACTGCACATCAACAGCGTTACGAAATTCACTCATGAGTGCCTTAATTTTTGCATTAAGTATGTCACCTGAATGATAAGAATAGCCATCTCTATAGCCCTCAGTACAATATTCCTTTTTCAGAAATAGCGCTACAGGATTTGACTTTCCCTCAGGTTTTTGTTGTTCGCCGGGAGCTTGTGAATCCAGAAATAGTTGTTCGTTGATATCCTCAGAGAAAGGAATAGTCAAGTTATTGGGTTCAATTGATTCAGATGCAGTAGAATTAATGCCGAAGATTTTTTTGAAGATGTTCATTTCGATTGCGGGTTTAGATTAGTGTTTAAAATTTGGAATGGTGAATTTCTTATAGCCTTTATGATGACATGTAACACATAGTGTTATTAAATATTTGTTGGAATAATCCCAGGGGAAACGAAATTTACCGGTGCGAGGATTTAAATGATACTGGCGATGATGAACTTGAAGTCCTCCCGAACCCCCACAGTTTCGACACAGCCGATTATCTCTGAGCAGGATTTCTTTTCTCTTCTTTAACCACTGAGGATGAAGAAGCAGTTTTAGATATTCGGAGGTTTCCACGACTTTCATTTAATCAATTTTGATTGAATGACACAAAGGTGAAATGTAATTCTGCAACCTATTTGAGGAGTTGTCGCGAATTAGAATAAATGCGGCGAATGAGAGTTTTTCATTATAAAAAACTGTTTTCCAACACGATACGAAATAATTTGGCTAAAAACGTAAATTGTTTACTTTTGGAAGTAGGCTTTAAAAAAATAAGCGATTTATTTCCAATATTTAAACAGTTAGAAAAATCATGGGACAGCAATATTACGTAGTTGAAAATGGTCAACAAGCAGGGCCATATGAAATCGAGGAGCTAAAATCAAAATCCATTACAAAAGATACTCTAGTATGGACTGATGGCTTAGATTCCTGGACTAAAGCCGGGCATATACCTCTGCTCAAAGAGATACTTCGGGCAATACCACCTCCTATACCTAGTGGTGTCGTAAATGATCAATCAATACCTCCTATTCCAAAGAATAATTCCGATCTTAATTCATCAGACAAATATTTTGGTTACGAAATTGCTAAACGCAGAGAACGTTTTTTTGGCGTGCTGATTCAGGCTATCATTCTTTTGATTCCAATTTTGATTCTCTTTGAAAGTTCTAACGATGAGTCATTTCTTATGCAAATTCTTTCCAGCACTATATTCTCGGCGATACTTGGAATGATTTTCTATCCCATATGGAGTGGTAATTTAGGTCATAAGTTATTAGGATTAAAGGTAATAAGTGCTAAAGATGGCTCTGATCAAAATTCTGCTAAGGCAGGTGCAATAAGAGAAGGTTTAAAAAATATATTTTCATATTTTTTGATTCCAGCTATTTGGCTTTTATGGGATCAAGACAAACAAAATTTGTATGATAAGTATTTAAAGACGTATGTCGTTAGAAAAAAGTAGGTACGATAAAGAAATATTTCAGGGGTTGCTTTCTCTTTACACTAACCTTTTTCTTTATCGTATTTAGCTTTATCACCGGCTCAGTTTATTTTTATTGGAATGGCTTACCTGCGATATCGGGATATGTTGTTAATAAATTACCCATTGAAATAGATCGCGAAATTGGTAATTCAACACGACAGCTAGTTTTGAAAAAAGAAATAGTTGATGAGTATAAGACAACTCTTTTAAACGAATTCTATTATGAACTAAATTTCGATCATCGTACAAAATTATATGTAATTAAAGGCAACATATTTAATGCGTTTGCTTTGCCCGATAATTCCATATTTGTTTTCGAAAATGTTCTAGAAAATATTGAGTCTTATCCGGAATTAGCGGCTTTGCTTGCACATGAATATGCTCATATCCAACAACGTCATGGTATGAAGTCATTGGCAAATGCTATTACTTGGGAATTGGCAGGTACATTAATTACTTTTGGCAATAATGCGGAAGATTTTATTAGAAATGCAAATTTATTACTAGGTTTAAGTTATTCAAGAGAATTTGAAACGCAGGCAGATTTGAAAGGATTATATCTCCTAGAAAAAAACTCGATTGATACACGCGGAATGATTGATCTATTCAACCGCATGCTTAAAATGGAGGGTGTTAAGAAAGACCGAAATTCCATATACTTAAGCACGCATCCTGACACGGAAGATAGATTAAAGGAAGTTATCCACTTGATAAAGCAGCAAAAAAATCAATATAAGATAAATGAAACTTTAGATAGTTTGTTTATTAATTTGAAAGCACCCAAAACTAAATTGAAACCTAAAAACACTTTGCCAACTGACCACATAATCGATGAATTTTCTGATAGTGTGGCTCCATTAGTTGATGAAAGTGTGGCTCCCATAGTTGATGAAAGTGTTGAGGTTATCGGTTTTTAGATTAAATAGCTTTACTCTGTTTTGCAGCAAGTCAAACACTACATCAACCTCCTCAAATCCCTCCGCCGCGCTCCCAATCTCGGAGGTGCGCCCCACAAACCTATTTTATTACTGGCTGTTTTTAGTCTGATTAGAAAAGGGATTATAACATCTAATAAAATTGAAATTTCTCCTGAGCTGGTTTTAGAGTTTAAGGAATATTGGTTAAAATTTGTTCAAACTCCTCATACAGCAAATTTTGCACTTCCGTTTTTTCATTTAAGTCGGGAACCATTCTGGTTTTTAATCGCCAAACCAGGTGCATCAATTCCGGTAACGAGTTCTAATAGCATTAAAAGCTTCAAAGCATTACGCGACACTGTTTTATTTGCTCAACTAGATAATGGATTATTTGAACTATTAAATCAAAAAGAAAATAATTACTTGCTGTCCGAATTGCTAATTTCAACTTATTTCCCCGACCAGAATAACAAAGGATTGGAAGCTGGATATAATTTATTTTCTCAGCTTGAATTTGAAATTTTGAATGACAACAAAGCGGTCTATCAGACAAGAATTGAACAACTACAAGCAACTCTAAATGAAGAGGAATTTACGGAAGAAGTTTTTGTAAGATGCGGTATTTTTAAAAGGGAAATTCCAAAATTATATAATTACACTTGTGCAATCTCCGGCATGAGAATTGAAACCTCAACAAACATCCAAATGGTCGATGCCTGTCACATAATACCCTTTTCAATATCTCATGACGATACCATCGGAAATGGAATATGTTTATCGCCTAATTTACATCGGGCATTCGATCGGGGTCTGCTAACAATAACCCCGGATTATACTGTAAATATTTCTTCCCGCATGATAGAGAATTCTTCAGCCTTTTCGTTACTCCAATTCCAGGGCAAACATATCAGCCTTCCCACCAATAAATCTTACCACCCCAATCCTGAAAACCTGGAATCACACTTCAATCAAATATTTCTAAGGTAATTCTATTCCATTGCAACCAATCTAAAACTATTCCTACCTTTGATAAAACCCTAACCCCCATGAATCTATAATGCAAATTCGCTTCCGTCATTATATTTTGTCGGAGACTTTGAATTAATTCAGGTATTCATCCCCCTAACCATGCTCACCGAAACATCAAAATTTATAATAATTGCATTTGGCTTATTTTTTATAGGTTGTGGTGGTCTGATGCTTATAAATCCCACTAAGGCAAGAGAAATTCTCCGAAGCGGGAAGTACTAATTTTATAAATTATGCAGAAATCACTTTGAGAATGGTGCCGGCATCTGCATTAATCATTTACTCCGATTATTCAGAATATCCTGAATTGTTTAGGGTGTTTGGATGGTTTATGCTAGTCACCTCAGTGATCCTGTATTTTGTTCCACGAAAATTACATCATGATTTTTCGAACAAATGCGCTGAAAAACTGAAACCG